>Ga0209541_10003385_pt1 | contig 29358 bp, 26 predicted proteins | sample RifCSPlowO2_01_FD_184027 | JGI IMG/M metagenome (GOLD analysis project Ga0209541, IMG submission 184027) | Groundwater microbial communities from Rifle, Colorado - Rifle CSP2_plank lowO2_0.1 (SPAdes) (version 2) | ecosystem: Environmental > Aquatic > Deep subsurface > Groundwater | place... | reverse complement strand
GCTCAAGGATGAAGAGTTGCGAAAGGATACCGATAACAATCAAATCATTAAGAAAATGCTCAAAGTTTTCTTTTAATAACTCTTTAAGCTCTTTTTCTGGATCTGCTCCATAAAAAATGTTATCAAACGCTAAAAGTAATTTCTTCTTTAAGTCTTGTCTGCTCCTAACTCTTAAATTTAAGTCAATCATAACTCTAAGGTGATTTGGTCTGAAAGTCCTTTCTCCCTCTTTAAGCCAAATTTGAAAGTTCTTCTTAACGTCATAACCTTCAAATCTCTTTGATAATTTAGAGGGTCTAAAAAGATAAACTTCCAAATCATCTTTCTTATAGACGACTTTATTAGTGTCAAATGGAAGTTCTCTAATAACCTTAAACATGGCTTGCTTATCCATGTTTTTCTAAAGGAATAAGCCGCTTAAAAGCCTTACGAAAACTCCCGCTTATGCAACAATACACTATACGTCTGCATTGTAACGTTAATTGGTCTTATTTTAGGGTTCAGTAGTTTTTTATAATTGAAAAAGATATCTCCATCTTTCAAGATGAGGTTGTTTTCCTCGCTGAGGCGAGGATATTTATTTCTAAGATGATTATTATAGAGAACTTTGCATAATTGCGTTTTCTTGCAAAGTTCTCTAAGAGAATTTTGAAGAAATCAGAATAATTCAAAATTCTCTATAGAGATTCCAGATAATTTGGCTAGATTTTAGTTCGAGAATCCTAAAAAACTTTCAGTTTTTTGGGCACAGAAATTATGAACTTGATGAAAAATTTCTGTGTTTGAAAAAATCAGGTAATTCAAAATTCTCTTCGGGAATCTCTAGGACATCTTTCCCAAAGAATCTAACACAATCAAGGGAAAGATGTATAATGTCATTATAGTATTATTTAAATAAACTAAGATATCTTAATTTTTATGAAAAGATCATCAATAATAATTAAAACTGCACTGGCCGCCATCATAACAACAGCTGGATCTATCTTTTCATGTAATAAAGAAGATGAACCTTATTTATCTATATTAATCAGGTCCCCAATTAGTTCTTCACTCCCAGAAACATTCGTAACAGAAGACTCTCCAAAAGAATATGTAGAGATATTCCAACCGAATAAAAATCTAACTTTAGATGATTTTCTGACAGATGATGCAGCAGTTTTTCCAGAAGATAAAAAATTTCTTGTTTCATACATCACATCTAAGCCAGATGAAAACGGCATAGTTTGGTGTCCGAATTGTGCAATTGTTGAAAAGCAAAACTTCCTAAAAAATACGTTAGATTTATTTGGAGATGAAATAGCTGTAGCCAAAACTGAAGTTCCTATCGATTCTAAACCACTTATATTAGAAAAAATACACGATTACTCTGGTATTCCAGACATTAGGATATATGAAATAGGTGAAGATAAAAAACTAACCTTCTTAAGAAGAGTCTCAGGACCTTGGGAAGATATTAATAAAACAACTAAACAATTACTCGGTAAAGCCCTTGTTGGCAAACTTAAACCACACCAAGACATTAGGCTCGGAGAAAAAGACATTAGAAACTATCAATTAGGATTTGATGTAACAGATGGGCAAGACTTTGAAGCAATTCTTTTTGGATTAACACTCTTAAAAGATCCTTCAAAAATATCATACTCTCCTTCGACTAAAGAGTTGACTTTTCAACTCGATCTAATGGAAACAGAACATGCATCATTTGCCAGGGAATATGATCTTGATTTCACAGAACCAAGAAACACAAATAGGAATGTCATGGATGGTGTTAACCGTCTTGTAGTTAATGCATATTTTGCCAGAATCAAATCAGATCCTAACGCGGGGAAAATTGTAGATGAAATAGATAAAGATTTAGAAAGATTTGGAAGCCAAGACCTAACAGCACTTAGCTTTACTGATTTACTTAAATTTAGAAATTCCTACAATGATTTTAGATGGAAATATTGGGAATTTACTAAAATAGGAATGTCATCTACCGTTCCACAGCCTTTCGGAAATGTCCTATCAAATTTCTTCCACCAAAAAAGAGAAGAGGTTAACGGATCTGCCAAAACTTATTCTTTATACGAAATACTAAACCATCCTGAACTAAGAAAAGAAATAAATAATTGGGCAGAAAGAGGTGGAAAAAATGTAAACTGGATTAGACCATTAACCGATGAACAACTCAAAGATTTAGCTAACACATTACAAATACCTCGAGACCATATAGACCGTCTAAGAGAGCATCAGCAAACAACACAATCAGCATACGAAAGCCTTCAGCATTCTGATATTATCTATACATGCCCTTTCGCTCCATTAGAACCGATTCTATCATTAGCAAATAAAGATAGGAATGTATTTTGTATCGGGGAGGGTAGTACAGATCATGTAATATCAACTTTAAAAAACCATGAAAAAACACAAGGTACTGAATCTATGGTGATGCTTGAGATCTTGTTGAGAGGATCGGAACATGCTAAACAAGAAGGTTTATCAGCAAGATTTTTTTACATCCCGTGGAATAAGGGTAGGAATTTTGGATGGATCTACCCACCGAGGGTCAGCACAACATCTCTTTTAGATCCATACGCAGATAAAACAAACACAACAGCCATCATAGTCTTCTCAAATGACCAAGGTCACCTACTCACAGAAAATATTTCCCCTTATGGCATAGACATGACTCAAAGATTGAAGATAGCAATAGGAAAATAGAATTTAAAAATTAAGAGCACTGACCGCCGTTTCCAACCCCGTTACAAAGCTTACTATCACAATTTAGATTAAATCTCCACTCTTTTTTTCCTCCACCTATATTTGTACAAAGGTATTGCTTAGCACTTGAAGATAGTTGTTTACAACATTTAGAACCTACTGTAGAACAACTTCCACTACAAACACCTCCCCCAATTCCATCCATTATCATACCACAATTACCAAATTCATCTAAAGCACCACAATACAGCTGCGTAGCAAACCCAGTCTCTTCAGGAATTAGGGAAGAATACTGCTTCGTAGCAAACTTCTGCTCTTCAGAAAATATAGAAATAATTACAATACTCAAAACACCAATTACTAACAAACCAACCAATAACCCTCGCCTTAAATTCTTATACATACTGTTTGTATGTCTTTCATATATTTAAACATTTGCCCACAATTTTACTACTTTTTTAGATAATAATCACACATCAACAACCGCCTGAATCTCCCAGCCCTTCCTTTTTTTCTTAACATACATCTCCGCATATGTCGCCGCTTTCACATGATCCAATCCTGAATACTTAGAAGAATCGTCTCCAAACAATTCTGCTTTTAACTTCTTCCCTTCAATTTTGACCTCTGCTTTTTTAACAATAAAATGCTCTGAGTCAAAAAGATAAATCAACTCATCCAAAAAATTGTACAGCAAACTTTCGTAATCCTTTCCTTCAACCTCAATTTTCCTTTTTTTCTCAGAAGAAATTTTCTGTCCATTTCCAACGAAATGCGAAAACGCCCCAGCAGAATTTTCAAATACTTCTTTCAGAGTTTTTCCATATGCTCTAAATTTTATTTCTGATGTGTGCTCTAAAAACCGGAAAGCCTGAAAAATTTTAATTTTCTGACCGCCAAAAATCCATGATTTCTTAGTGTTTTTCTCCGCCATACAGAAAGTTTATGGATCAGAGATTTATAAAATCTCTTGAAGTTCAACTATAGCGAGAGACGCAAATAAAGAGATTGCCTAAAACACAAAAATTAAAATTTTTGCGCCCCAAAAGCGAAGCTTTTTCAGGTACAGATAATCCCGATGATTTTACTACATTTCTATCGGGATTCTCTATCTATACAATTCCTAATTTGTGTGCTATGATTATCGGAATTGTGTATATGGTGGCAGACAATCTGGTAAAATATAGCAGACCAACAAAGTCTTTCGGCTGCTCTTTGTTGCTCCGCTGACACCAAGAATTTCTTGCCGTGAAATTCTTGGGTGCCGTCAAGAATGCAACTGCCAGCATTCTTGAGGTAGTCCACCAACCAACGAAAACCGAAGAATTAAGTTGGTGGACTATACTTATGTCTGCCACTATACCACCAGTCATCGCTCACAATTCGGCGGCTGACTCGCTATAGACTAGTGGAAATCTTGAGAGTTACATAAAATATGGTGACGATTAGACAAAAATGTATCCAGATTACTTACATTTTATAGACAGCTTTGAATAACCTCATTTTGCCTGAAAGTCAAGAAGAAACAAAAGAAAAATTATCTGAGCAAACCTTAATTTTGCCGTCGTCATTACATGACTTTAAAGAGATTATTAAGACTCGATGTAACTTACAAGTTAACTAAAAAACAGGGTTTTTCAAAACCCTGTATAGAGATTCCCGATAATAAGGTTAGAATTTAGTTTGGGAATCTCTAGGACATCTTTCCCAAAAAATATAACGCAATCAGGGGAAAGATGTATAGAGAGGAAGCTAAAAAATTAGGTGGCAGTTCTTCAGAGAGAATTTTTCAAACAATGATAGACCAACACAGAAGAGATTGCGAAGCAGAATAGTTTATATAACTCTCATCCTTCTCTAAATCGTGTTCCTCCAAATACTCCTTTTACTTATAGCAATACCAATTGGTTTTCTAATAAAATATCTAACTCCGGAAGAGCTCAAGTCAGGGCAGAAATATTTCAAAGCGATAATAATTGTGTCTATTATAGCTGGAGTATTCTTCTTTATAGAAGAAGAAACTTATATAACTTGGACATCGGCCTTCATTGTTATTGTGGTTTTGATTTCTTTGAAAAAAAAGAAATAACGATTTATTTTATATTATAGCATCGGATTCAAATAATTGATCAGAATATTCGATGCTATACCTAAAAAAGCGAAGCTTTTTTGGGCACAAAGAACCGAAGGTTGCTTTGTGTTCGGGGAAATAAAAGAAGCGATCATTTATTTATTCTTCCCAAATACCACCATAGCTTGCTGTTGGGATAAAGCGTGATGAAACTGTTAATCGCTCTTTAGAGTGATGGCACTTGTAAGATCTTCAACAAAGTTTTCTAAATCAAATATCATTTTGTTTTGTATTAAATGTATGGCGACGGAAAAACTGTTTAATTAATTAATTCCGTCGCCGTAACAATATTAAAAATTAAAGGGATTCCCGATAATTAAGTTAGATTTTAGTTCGAGAATTTTGAAAAAATCAGGTAATTCAAAATTCTCTTCGGGAATCTCTAGGACATCTTTCCCTAAAAAACTAACGCAATCAGGGGAAAGATGTATATACGACAATTAACAACTCCTGTAAGTCCTAATTATGGCAAATTTGAAGTGTAGAAGGACTGTGCTGATAATTTAATTTTTTGTTAAGACACTTACCAAAGTCAGACCCGATCATAAAACGCTTTCACAAAATATAAAAGCCCAATTATCGAATAACAAGCATGTTAGATTTTCATAAATTAGAGAATGAAATCCTTGAATTCTGGAAGAAGGAAAAGATATTTGATAAACTGAGAAAAAAGAACAAAGGAAAAAAGAAATGGAGTTTTATAGACGGTCCGATAACGGCAAACAACGCAATGGGCGTTCATCATGCATGGGGAAGAACTTACAAAGATTTATTTCATAGATTTAAGGCGATGCAAGGCCGCGAAATGCGCTACCAAAATGGTTTTGATTGTCAGGGTCTTTGGGTAGAGAGAGAAGAAGAAAAAGATCTTGGTTTGAAAAATAAAGCAGATATCGAGAAATTCGGAATTTTAAATTTTGTAAAAGCCTGCAAAAAAAGAGTAGAAAAATTTTCAAAAATGCAAACAGAGCAATCAATAAGATTGGGTTATTGGATGGATTGGGACAATAGCTATTACACGATGTCTGACAAAAACAATTTGCATAATTGGCACCTCCTAAAAAAATATTTCGAGAGGGGCGGACTTTACAAAGGCAAAGACGCGGTTCCTTGGTGTCCTCGTTGTGGTACAGCGTCGTCAAAACACGACATAGCAACAGAAGGATACAAAGAAGTAACTCATCAGGCAGTTTTCATGCAGTTTTCAATTATGGAAAAAACGAATGAATATTTTTTAATTTGGACAACAACTCCCTGGACAATACCTGCAAACGTTGCAATAGCAGTTAATCCAAATTTAACTTATGTAAAAGCAGAAAACGATGGCTTATTTTATTGGCTGGCAGAATCTCGGCTTTTAGAATTGGAAGGAGAATATAAAATATTAGAAAAAAAGAGGGGCTCTGAATTGAAAGGCTGGAAGTATACGATGCCTTATGCTTCTCTGGAGTCTCAAAAAGGTGTTCAGCATAAAGTTGTAACTTGGGATATCGCTTCTGGTGAAGATGGAACAGGAATAGTTCATATTGCTCCTGGCTGCGGAGCAGAAGATTTCGCTTTAGGAAAAAAAGAAAACCTGCCTGTAATCTCGCCATTAGACGACGCTGGTTTTTACAAAGAAGGCTACGGAGAGTTCAGCTCGAGAAAATATTCTGAAGTGAACAAAGCAGTTCTCGAAGATTTAGGGCAAAGAAGATTCGTCTATAAAATAGTCCCAGTAAAACATCGTTATCCTCATTGCTGGCGTTGCGGAGAAGAATTGGTTTTCAGGACAGTTGATGAATGGTATATCAAAGCAAAGGAAATACGCCAAAGTTTAATCAAAGAAAACAGAAAAGTTAATTGGTATCCCGAATACGGAAAGAAAAGGCAGGAAGCATGGTTTGAAAATATGAGCGATTGGTTAATCTCGAGAAAAAGATATTGGGGATTGCCCTTGCCAATCTGGGAATGTGAATGCGGTCATGTAGAAGTCTTCGGCTCTTTAGAAGAATTAAAAGAAAAAGCAATAGACAAGAAGAAAGTTTCTTCCCTGCCGGAAATACATCGTCCATGGATTGACGAAATAAAAATAAACTGTCCAAAATGCAAAAAAGAAGTTTCGAGAATAACCGATGTTGGAGACGCTTGGCTCGACGCAGGAATAGTCATGTTCTCGACTTTAGATTATCTCGACAAAAAAGAATATTGGAAACAATGGTATCCTGCAGATTTAATTTCAGAGAACATGCCCGGTCAATATCGCGGCTGGTTCAATGCAATTAGTTGGGCAGGTGTCGCACTCACAGGAAAAATTCCTTTCAAGGCAATGTTCGGTTACGAAACTTTGAAAGACGAAAAAGGAGAAGAAATGCATAAAAGCAAGGGCAACGCAGTCTGGTTCGATGAAGCAGTCGAAAAAATTGGGGCGGACCCAATGCGCTTGCTTTATTGCCTGCAGGATCCTTCTCAAGAATTGCGGTTTGGCTACAACGCGATTAAAGAACCAAAGGCACATTTAAACATCTTATTTAATATAAGCAGACTTGTATCAGATGCGAAATCTCAAAAAGCAACTGCCGTCGAGGATCGTTGGATTATGTCGAGATTTAATTCTCTAATTAAAGAAGCAATAGAAGAAATAGAAGCGCTCCACGTCCACAAAGCAACTCGCGCGCTAAAAGATTTCTGGCTCAACGATTTAAGCAGAAAATATATTCAATTTGTTCGCGACAGGCTGGCAGAAGAGGATCTAATTGTTAAATACATTCTGAAAGAAATTTATCTTGATTTACTAAAACTTTGTGCTCCGACAATCCCTTTCATTACAGAACATGTCTGGCAGGATTTAAGAAAAAATAAAATAGTAAAAGAAGAATCAATTCATCTCTGCAAATTGCCAAAATACAATGCTAAAAAAATAGACAAAAAGTTAGAAGAAGATTTCGATTTAATTGGGTGGATAATTGAAAAAGGTCTTGCTGCAAGAGACAAAGAGCAAATCGGATTGAGATGGCCTCTGGCTAAAGCAACAATTTCTTATGTCGAAGTGTTGAAAAAACCACATACTTTAGTACGTGGGACACTTCGAGCATCCAAAAGTTCCAAAACAAACCGCACCTTTCAAGATGTGGTAAAACGAGAGGGACTTTTTGATTATAAAAATTTTGATAAAAATCTTGAAAAAATTATAGCTCAGCAATTAAATGTTAAAAAAGTAGAATGGAAAAAAACAGGCGAGAGCGATTGGAAAGTAGAATTTGATCTCAAGCAAACTCCGGAGCTTGAAGCAGAAGGTTATGCTCGGGAAATTGCAAGAATGATTCAGGCAGAGAGGAAAAAACGCGGTTTGCAGAAAGAAGATCTCATTTCTCTCGACGTGACTGCTACTTCCGAATTAAGAAAAATGTTAGGATCTCAAATGTCATTCCTCAAAGAGAGAACAAATGCTAAAGTCGTAAATATCGTCAATAAAATTGAAAATAAAGACGCTGTTTTCTCTACCATCAAGGGGAAAAAAATAGAATTCTCATTTTAATGGAAAACATTTAAATAGTAGAATTTTCTTAATAAGATAAGAGGTTTAATAATTAAACAATGATAATCAAAGAGGAGTTTTTGAGCAGATTGCGCAAAATCTTCGACCTAAATTTGTATGAAGCAAAAGTGTGGACAGCTCTCCTCTCTCGAGGTGTTTCAACTGCAGGAGAGTTATCAAGTATTTCTGACGTCCCAAGATCAAGAACTTACGATATCTTAGAATCATTAGAAAAGAAAGGATTCATCGTGATGAAAATCGGCAAGCCAATAAAGTTTGTTGCGTTGAAGCCAGAGGAGGTTGTTGAAAGAGTAAAAAAGAATTTAGTAGTTTCGGCTCATGAAAAATCAAAAAGGTTAGATGAATTAAAGAGTGATGAAGTCTTGTCAGAGCTATCGGGTCTGTTTGAAAATGGAATAAAGTTTGTAGAACCATCTGATTTGTCCGGTAGTTTGAGAGGAAGACAAAATATGTACAATCATCTTGACATGATGATCCGTTCTGCAGAGAAATCAGTAACAATCTCGACAACAGAAGAAGGGATTAACAGAAAAATGGAATCCTTAATGCCTTCTATGGAAAAGGCAAAAAAGCGCGGCGTCTCGTTAAGGATCGCGGCACCAATAACCCCTAACAATATCAAATTTGCAAACCACTTAGCAAAAATTGCAGATGTCCGTGATACTTCAAACAAAAAAATCAACGGAAGGTTCGTAATTGTAGACCGAGGTCAATTAATGGTTATGTTAACCGATGATTCTACTGTCCATCCAAATTATGACACGGCTATTTGGATTTCAACAGATTTCTTTGCTAATGTAATGGAACAAATGTTTGACCTTTCATGGCAGGGTTTCCAGCCAATTAATAAACTTAAAATCAAAGAGCCATCGTTGAAGAAAAATTAAATGGCTTCTGAAATACCTGGAACCAGCCATTAAAATCTAAGCATCCCAATTATTAATTACATATTTATTATTAATGTCCTCGACTATAATTCTTAAGATTTCCACCAGTCTATAGCGAGTGCAACCGAATTGCTAGCGGTGACTGGTGGTAGTTGACAAGTTCACTTTATTATTTCATGTGTTAAGCAAAGTAATAAGATGCTCAAAAAGAATACCTTATTATAAAGATGTCTGTTAGAACTGACTAACTTATTTTTTTGGTGATAAAATCGTGAGTGACTTAATAAAAATATATTGGAATTTTTTAATATATAAATCTTTATTAACTAATCTTTATTTGACGTTTCATGACATTGGAAGACCATCAAACTGGAAAAGAAATAATTTCTCCGTTTCTCCTTGTTGGGAGGAAAGAATTAACTCGTTATGCTATTAATACGGAATCTTTTAGAAATTGTCAGGACTGGCTGGTTCTTGATGAAACTAAGATAAATGATACTGCAAGTGAGCAATTTAGAAACTTGCAGGGGTCTCAACTCGTTCCAATTTTTGCAGTAGTTGGAAACTATAATAATTGTCTTCCTCTTTATGGATCTAGTCGAAGCGTAAGCGTAGTTAAACCGTCCCAGCTTGAAAAAGAAATCGGTTTTATCCCTTCGGAAATATTAAAAAGAGAGCTGCCAAAAGTTTATGAATCTGTTATGAAAACTCTAAATTCTTCCAAAAAAAGAGTCTCCGCTGAATGTCCTTTATAGTTAAAAATAAGTTAGTCAAAACCAACTGACTTATTATAAAGATATGCCAACAAAGTGTTACAGTTGGTACTATTTTATTAGAGTCTCTTTTTTATCTCTTTTAATAAGAGATAAAAACACGCTTGTGCAATAGAGACAGCATCTTCAGCTTCAGCTTTAGTTGGGATATATCCATAATAGTTGATGTTATGTCGCAATTTACGCAAACTATCAATAAGTTTGACAGGTCTCTTGGTTTCAACAGGTATCTTTTCAAGTTCTCTTATCTGCTCTACATGGTCTTGTGATACTATTCCTTTAGAAACAAGCAGAGCATCTCCTAACATTCTAAAACATTCATAGACATTCCTTATAATATTAAATGTCGATTCTTCTGTAATTGTTTGTTTAAGAGTAAATTGCATCTCTCTTTCCGCAGAATTAACAATGCTAAGAGAATTTTTATTGTCGTGATGTTTTATTCTATTATTCATATTCTTACTTCCAAAAATCCATCTAGAACAATTCCGTTAGCTATATTGGCAAATAAATTTAAATTTATTTTATTACGAGAAAATATATGTAGATTAACTGGCACATTTTTTCTGTATCCTAACTGTTCTATTGTCCCCAGACGAACAACTTGCAGCTCATGATTATCAATAATTTCAACAGCCACGTCTATGTCGCTTTCCTCAACATCTGTTCCCCAACGATAGCTTCCAAATAAAATAACAGCCCTAGGTGAAGGAAACATTTTATACGTCGCGTCTAATATTCCAGATTCATAAACGATGTTAAGATTATAAGGAATTTTTTTTGTGATAAAATAAGAGTGTTTTTGGTTAGCAGACAAAAGCCAGGCTTTTCCAATAATTTCTCTGTTCAAAAATTGTGCTTGAACAAGGGACTCAATAATTTGTTTTGTGGCAGTTTTAGAAGATTTAATATATATAGCTAAATCGCTAAGCCCTATTTTAGTTCTTGGATATGCGTAAAACCAAACCAAACACTTATCTAAAGTTCTTTCTAATTCTTCTACATTTACATTTTTCAAAGAGTTCTTTGCCTGTCCCACATGTATGAATATTTTTAGAACTATATAAGCTTTTCTATAACTTCATAGATCTAAAAAAACTTAGATAAACTTTATTGGAACCATGTAATCTCCAAATTCAACTCTAATCAGCATTAAAAAGAGGAACAACTGCATCACTGGGACAAGATTTATAGGATAAAATAGCACGTTTACCGTCATGAAAAGAGATAAAGAAGTGCTGAAAGAACTTTATGATTTTGAAGGCTTTTCTTTTAGAGAAATTTGTAAGGAAATTTCGGTGATAATAAACCTGAAAAAGAAATGCAAAACAGGGAGTTGTCCTGTTTGTAATAAGAAAAGAAGAAAAGTAATTGAAACAAGAATTAGAAAAATTCGTGATAAAAATATTGCTGAAGAAAAATGTTTTATAATTAAGAAGATATCTCCCTCTTTTAAGATGGAGTTGTTTTCCTCGCTTTGCGAGGATATTCATTTCTGAGATGATTATGAGAAGTGAGCTTGTTGCAGCTCACTGAATTTAATTCAATGTAGCTGTAGCTTTTTCAATTAAACCCGCAAGAACTCTCACTGTTTTAGCTGTGAGATGAATTGCGGTAATTTTAGCAATCTATTTCTACTTCGGTGATTGACAAAAGTGAACAAGATGTTGTTCACTGATATAGAGATTCCCGATAATTAAGTTAGATTTTAGTTCGAGAATCCTAAAAAACTTTCAGTTTTTTGGGCACAGAAATTATGAACTTGATGAAAAATTTCTGTGTTTGAAAAAATCCGGTAATTCAAAATTCTCTTCGGGAATCTCTAGGACATCTTTCCCAAAAAATCTAACGCAATCAGGGGAAAGATGTATATATCGAAAATCAAGAGTTGCACCACGCGTAAAACGAAAGGACGCCGTGTTCCGAGCGTAGCGAGGAATTGACTCGAAGCGTCAACTCTTTAGGGCACGGAGGACTTCACCTAATTGTACAGTATCTCCGCACAGCCATAAAAATCATTGCAGTTTTTTTGCATTAAATAATCAATTTCGTGCAGTAAAAAACTCCGCGACGAAAATTGCACGAAATTGAACTAATTGGGAGAGGTGGGTGGGAGCAAAAAAACTGCTAAAAATCCTTATGCGGAGATACTGTTGTAACGCAAATCTTTATAAAATTGCTTTTTCTAACAGGTGCATGAAATCCTCAACAATATTCATCGTTGGTTTTGCCGTTATTTTAGTATTAGTAATTCTGGCTGTCGAATTATCTACTTCATCAGGTCCAACAATCTACGATGACTTTGCCCAATGCCTTTCAGATTCTGGCGCAAAAATGTATGGAGTCTATTGGTGTTCTCATTGCAAAGAGCAGAAAGAAAAGTTTGACAACTCAAAATATATTCCTTATATAGAATGTGATCCGCGCGGAGATAATGCGAATCCTTCTGCATGTGAAGCAGTAGGTGTGGATGGCTATCCGACATGGGTTTTTGGCAATGGAGAAAAGGTCTCCGGAACCAGGACATTAACAGAGCTGGCACTCAAATCGGGCTGTGGGTTGCCGGAATAATTTATAATTTCCTAGCAACAAACAATCCAATTCCAGTAATGAGTAAAAGCTCCATCATCGCAATCATTCCAACGAGAAGCCAATTCGATGAGAAGCTTTTTCCGTTTTCATTTTCTAAAGAAATGACATTCTGATTCAACATGATTGGCTCGTCTGCTAACTCCTCCGCAATTTGCCCAACTTCCGAAACACTTTCTTGAATACATTCAATGTATATTTCCTTCTTTACGCTCTCCTTTTTTCCACCATATTCCAAAACAGCTTCAATAAAATAATTATCAGAATTGATGTCGTTAGGAATTAAAAAGCTGAAATCAACGTTTTCTGAATCTTCGTCTCCATACCGTTCTAACTCAAACAATATAGACTTATCCAAATCAAGTTCCGAATTTTTCAAACTAAGTTTAATACTTTGACCACGAGTGCCTGCATTATTAACTTCGATTTCGGTTTCTATTTCTTCACCGCAGACCGCTTCATTTGGAAAATCAAAATTAGAAATAATGACCTGGTCTTCTTTTCTGTCGATTCGTAAATCTTGATATTCTTGATTGCAAATCTCGTCTTCAGCAATTACAAGAATAGCATATCGGTCATCAAGTTCAAGATCTTCCGGAATTTCAAGATCGAGTTTCAAAACTCTTGTCCTGTCAGACTTAACTTCTATGTCTGCAGTGTTTTCAACAACAGATTTATCTCTATCAAGATTGTAAAGATGGAGCTCGACATCAAATGTTTGGTCTTCATCAAAGTTATTGGTGAACTCCATTTCGACACTAATTTTCTCACCGAGTTCAAACTCCTCATCTGATTCAGGTTTTTTAATCTCAATCTGTATATCTTGGTCCAATATCTTGCAGGAATTTGCATCGTCAAATTTCGGCTCTGGAGCTAAAGAACAACATCTCATGCTGTCGCTGACTCCTAAGATATTTCCAGAGCAAATTTCTTTTTCCTCGAAAATAAAACCTCCTGCTTCTGCACAGGTAAAATCAGATATTGGACCAACAACAACATTCCATATTTTGTTAGAGGACAATTCTCCGTCTGTCACAATAGCTTCAAGAACATGGCTTCCAATATCCAAAGCCATGAGATTAAAAACAGGATTCATTCCAGTCGAAAGAAAAACAGAATTTCCGTCTAAAAACCATCGTGTAGAAATGTTTCCTTCTGGATCTGCAATCTGAATTGCAAAAATTTTAGAATTTCCTTCTATTATTATAATATCAGAATTAGAAGGGTTGCTTGCAATTATTTCCGGTGCATCATTAACTTCAAGGACGGTTACTTCCAAAGTTACAAAGTCAGAACCGTGAATATCTCTAACTTCTAAGATGCATGAAGCTTGACCAAAATAATTTTCTTCTGAAACATAACTTAGTTCATTTCCCAAAAGAGTACATTTTAAATTATTCTCTCCAGAGATAAAAAACTCTATCTCATCATTTTCAAAATCATTTGCATTTAAAATACAGGATTCAGAAACATCCTCGACAAGATTAGTTTCACAATTCAAAGGATTAAAAACCGGATGTTCTCCTTGTTCAGTTATTGTCAAAGTTATTAAATTAGATTCTATTTCAAATTCTCCATCGCCCGCTATAAACCTGATTTCTTCAACACCAGAATAATCCTCGTTAGGAGTAAAACTAACTACTCCTTCAATTATCTCTATCTCAACATTTTCGTTTCCCTCAACACTAAATTCCAACTCAGAGTCTATATCGGTGAAATACTCATGCAAATCAATAGCGTTTTCTAAGACCTGATCTTCATTCAAAATCATATTGGAAATCTCTCCAATAATTTCAGGCGCATCGTTTACAGCTGTTACATTCAAAATAACATCGTTGGAAACAATTTTTGTTTCTCCATCTAATGCAAAGAATCTTATCCGTTCTTCCCCAAACCAATCTTCAGAAGGCGTGAAAGATGCGATTTCTCCATTTAAAGAAACACTTAAGTTAGCATTTTCAGAACTGCCGTCAATTCCGAAAACAATTGCATTCCCGCTATTACTAACAAAATAATTATTCAAGTTAATCTCAAGAACAGAATCCTCCCCCCATTCTTGGTTAGGAATCTCTCTAAAGAACGGTCCTAATATCTGTTCCTGAATTTCAAAGAAGATATTTTCGCTGTCACTAAAAACACCGTCAGAAACAATTATCTCAAACTCATACTCTCCAGAATCTTCGAATTCTGTTTGCCAAGTTAGGATATTTCCTTCGATTTCAAATCTTTCATCATCAATAGAATATTCCATTATATCATCTTCTGGATCCTCTGCGATAACTTCAATTTCAATAAGGTCTCCTTCAAAAAAGTCTGACTCTCGAACTATTGCCAAAATAGAAGGAGAATCATTCACGCAATTCAAAGCAGGATCAGAGCTGTCCGGATTTATTTCTGGATTATAATCATCACAATCTAATCCACCAACTAAATCGGAGGTGTATCCATCTTCATCGTTATCTTCTAAATCAAGTCCGTTGCAATTCTGGTCAATGCCGTCATAAGGAATTTCCAAAGCTTCTGGATTAATCATTGGATCATTATCATTACAGTCCATATCAGAAACAAATCCATCTCCGTCGTTGTCTAAGTCTTCGGTTATCCAAGAAATTATATTCTTGAACATTGTTTTAGCATTGTTATTCCACTCATCTGGATTTCTTAATCCGAAGAATACTTCTTTATTATTACCATTTATTTTGTAAGCGACAATAGGTCTGTTAGTATTCAACTTTGTCGCAATAACCTGAACATTTGACTCCATGAGAATATTTATGTAATGAATTGATGAACCCTGCCCGAGATAAACAGGAACATAATCATTGATAGGCAGTTCAATCCCGTCAAAAACAAAGCTGTCATCATCATGGGCTTTTATTTCTCTCGCTGTTGAAACGCCTGTAAGAGCAATACTCCAAACATTGTCGGCTATGTTCCTGTCTAAAAATATAGATGTTTTTCTGTCTAAGGGGAGCAGGTTTGCGTTTCCTAAATTTTCCACGACGAGAAGAATATCAAATTCCGAGAAGTCTGCAGATGGAATTTCACTATCATCAATGACCTCATACCCTACACCTAATTCTTCAAGAATCAAGACAATTGATTCACTTATTTGGCTACTATCTTCCTTTACATATGCAATACTACTCGCATTAACAAAATTTGCTCCGAGAACAATTGCAGCAAAAAAAATAGAGAACATTACTAAACGCCATTTATACATTAGACCTCCCCACCTTCTTTTTCCTTCGATTTACTTTATTTGCATAAACAATTAAGATAACAAAAACCAATACCAATATAGCGCTGGAAAGGATTAATAACTGCGTTATAGATAATCCTTTTTCTTCTTCGTCTGGCACGTTCCGAGGATTAAAATTGAATTCTCCCGCATCATCATTTTCTTCATCTTGGGTATCTTCTTCATTTATTTCATCACTCAATTCATCAAATTGCTCTTCGTCATTCGTCATGTCATCGTTGGCTATCAAGACAACGGTCGAAGACAGACCGACTCCCTGCCCTTCTTCCGGGGTAAACTTGACATTAATCTTTGTTTCAGTAGTTCTTTTTTCATCCGTAGAAATTCTGAAGTAAGCTTTTTTCTCTTCTTTAGGATTCAAGACAAACTGCTCGTCTATTAATTCGACACTATCTGCTAAATCTCCAGAGACAGAAATATCAATCGTAATAGGAACATCGTTTATGTTCTTAACTAAAACATATTTCTCCACTTCCTCTCCAATTGACAGCCTCAATACCATTCTGGAATTTCCTATACTGGCTGTAATAGCAGATACACTTGTCAAACTAAGAAGCAATATCAAGACAATAAACAATTTTCTTTTACTCATTTTTAACACTGTGCTACTTTATTATAGTTTCAAACTCTTTTATAAAATATCATGCACTTCGATATATGTTTTTAACAATAAAGATGTGTAGTTACTGATGCAAATAACACTACTCATTATTAAGAAACTCAGAATCTGTTATACTATATTCGACACCCTCAATAGTAAAGAAAGTTTCTGCTCTGACAAACTCTTGTTGTGTGCATCCAATATCGCTTCCCACCGTAAATTTGGCTTCATAAAAAGTCCGATTGCCTAAAGTTCCAACTGAAGATATCGGTCCAACGCTTTCTTGCAGAACTCTTAAACAATCGCCTTCCCCGGTATAAAGAGTATCTGTAACAGTTGTCCTATAAGATTCCGTTACAGGAACCAAAGCAGCTGGAATAATAAGTTGAACCCAATAATCTCTGGAACTTCCACTCGTGACAGTCAGAGGAGAAACAGGAATACCATCGGAATTAGTTATTTCAAGGTCTGTCTGCTGCAATAAACTCGCAATATCCTGATAATCTCCATCAACACAGACTTCTCCCATTGGGCGAACTGTAACGTTTTCTGTGTCCCTATTACTGCAAATACTGCTTCCGGTTCCAGCATTAGAACAATACGGCTGTTTTGTTCTCTCAACAACTGCTCCATCTCTGCAGAATTTTTCTAAGACAGATTCGCTTCCGCAATCTGCATTATCTCGGCACGCAATTTGCGTCTGCGGAGGATTAACAGCTGGAGGTGTAACAATCACAGTAACAGGAGGAGCAGGAGTAACGATTATATCAATTGGCGGCTGTTCAGAGATATTTCCGGGCGCGCAATCTTGCGGAGAGTTTCCAAATGTTTCACCATCATTGCTGGCACAAATTCCGTCTCCAACAGTATAAGGCAGACAATCAACACTGGAATTTGCATAGTTCTCACCAGCTGACCTATCACAAATTCCATCTCCAATATTATAAGGCAGACAATCAATTGGCGAATTAGCTAAATTTTCCCCAAGTCCTCTTTCACAGACTCCATCTCCCGCAACATACATAGGAATTTCAGAATCATCATCGCCGTTATCCACATCGTCCTCATTTCCATTCACAATATCATTTTCAGGACTACCATTTTCAAGATCGTCTATTCTATCGGTTAAGTTAGAATTTCCTTGTCCTCTTCCATATCTTACTGTCACAACATGAGTATCGGCAGGAATGATGGGGGCAGTTAACAAACCAAAAATGTTATTTCCATAAATTCCAGCTCCCAATCTTAACTCGGATGGAATAGTGCTCATCCGAATAGCCCACTCCTGCTCGTTATAAAAATCGCGGTCGTTGTCTTGTAAATCAAGACTACAGTTTTGTTCAAGACTTCCAGCCATTGGCTGGCAATCAACATAAACATTAAATGGAGGCAAAGCACCACCATCCCCCTTCATAGGCTCAACAAATATTGCAGGCTTCGGACCTTTAACATCAAACTCAAATAATGTGCTCCTTTCTTTAATGTCCTCCTCATAAACAGTAATTGTAGTTGGCAATGTTTCAGGCAGTATAATATTCTCTGGAACAGGGCAACCACTTACTCCACCCAAAATCAATCCTGATAATCCGCGAAGTAAATTATTTTTTCTCATTTATTCATCTCCAACTCTTAATTTATAAGTTTTTATATTCTCAATAACAAGTTTATTTTTACTACCCATTTTAAACACTAAACACACACTCCATTCACACATTGTTCTAATGAACCGCATTGAAGAACAGGGCTCCATTCACTGCATCCATCTCCGTTGCCGTCTCCGCAAACCGCGAATCCGTCACTGAAGCATTGTCTTGCTCCATTAACGCATTGGTTTTGGCATTGCGGTTGCACTGTTTCATACTGACAATAACTGAATATGGTGTCTGGCATCGCGCAAATATCTACGGTGTTCTGATTATTATCGTCGCAATCTGAATTTTCATCACATCTTAGGCATCCGCCATCAGAGCATGCAAATTCGCATGAAAACAAAAATTCAGATGTTGTTTCTGATTGACAAATAGAATTTAATTCTCCGGGGTTCATGCACATGAACTGTTCAAAATCATTGAACAAATCATCAACGGCACAAGAAGGGTTTCCGACAAAATGATCAACGCCGCAATCTAAGTCAGAGGCGCATTCTATCGGCGTGTTCTCACATACACTTCCTGTTCCGTCTCCAATATCCACACATTCATCGAAGGTTAAAGGATTACCATCGCTGCATTCGGTGTTGCTTATGCACTCTGCTCCATTGTTCACGCAAAAACTATCTCCTGTTCCGGCATTAACACAAATATCGTTTGTTTCTGGATTATTATCATTGCATTCGTCGTTATTGAAACACACAACATCTATACATTCTCCGGCAGAACAAATGCCAGTGCACATTTCAATTACTTCTTCTGCAACAATCGCGGTGCAAAAACTTTCATCAGTCCCTGTATTGTTGCATGTGAAACTTTGAAAATTCTGAGTCACATTATTAGCGGTGCAGAATGGCTCTTCTACAAAACCATCAACTCCGCAATCTTCATCCACAAAACAAAGAATATTTTCGTTAGTGCAGAAACTATCTTCCATTCCTGGATTAACGCAAATATCTTCTGTTTCGTGGTTTTGATCATTGCAATCTAAATTATTTTCGCATTCTATTTCTTCTTCGTCATCATCGTCTTCTTCATCGTCATCATTGCTGGAACTTCCTCCGCTCGAACTCCTAACACGGAGATCGCAGATATTTCCAAGACCATCTGAGTCGTCATCTCTTTGTTCAGGATTATAATGATTAGGGCAATTATCACATTGATCAAAAACTCCATCGTCATCATTATCATCTCCATAATCGAAAGGACAATCCGAGTTGGTAATCGTTTGCCTGACTGGAACATAATCTATTATTTCCTGAATTTGAATATCATTATCCCTTTCGACCTTTTCATTTTCTGAATCCGGCATCATTCCAATTGTGAAATATAATAAAATACCTGAAGCCATGATTAATATAACGATAAAGAAAATTGCAAGCGTCTGAGATTTTTTATTTTTCATCATGTAGTAATTAAATAATAATAACATGTCTAATATATTCTTTTTAAGAATTGCTATATTTTAGAGGCGATATTTTTTTACTACTTGTCTAAATACAAAAACCATTCACACATTGCTCTAACGAACCACACTGAAGAACAGGACTCCATTCGGTGCATCCATCTCCGTTGCCGTCTCCACAAACTATGAATCCATCATTGAAGCATTGTCTTGCTCCATTAACGCATTCATTATTACAAACAAGATTATCAACGCAAACTCCGTTGGTGCAAGTCTGATTTGAATCACAAGCAGTTACACTGCCCCATTCAAAACAGCTATCCACATCAAAATTACCGCAGCTTCTAAAACCATCTCCAAAACATTGCTGCGCTCCGCTGGAACATTCGTTCTGGCAGATTTCTATCGCTTCATTGGAGCAATGACTCTGAATACTTTGAGGCATCAAACAAATATCTCTCGTTCCGATGTTTCCGTCATCGCAGTCAAAATCTTCATCACAAACAATGCAATTTCCGTCGAAGCAGGCATTTTCACATTGATCAACTAAGAGAGATTCAATATTAAATATACACGCAGATAGTGTTGTTCCTGGATTCAAGCACATAAAGTTTTGGAAGTTCTGATAAATATCGCCTCCATAACAGAATGTAATTCCAATGACTCTATCGGTATTGCAATCAGCTTGAGACCCGCATGCGATAGGCGTATTAACACAGCGCGAAACAACTGTTCCGGCATTGACACATTGATCGAAGGTTAACGGGTTTCCGTCATTACAGTTTGTATTATCTTCACAGACCGAAGCTAAGCACATCGAGCCACCACAGCCAAACTCGCAGTTCTCTAATATCTCCTCGCTGACATCGTTCTCGCAGAAACTTTCTTCTGTCCCGTCGTTTATGCATTCATATTCCTCAAACAGCTGAACAATTTTATCTCCCGAACAATAAGACTCTCCAACAAATCCATCAACTCCGCAGTCGGTATTTTCAAAACACAATACATCAATGCAATCTCCCTGCGCGCAAACATCACTGCAAATTTCAACTAACTGCTCTTCATCTGCAGAAGAACACTCACTCTCCTGTGTTCCAGAATTTTCGCAGGTATGTGTTCTAAACAACCGATTAACATTATTATTGGAGCAGAACAAATTTCCAACAAAGCCATCTGCTCCGCAATCTGTATTTTCATTACATTCAATCACAGGAGCTGAACAAATATTACCTTCACAACCGAAATCACAATCCTCGACTATTATTTTTTCAACCGCAGAACTGCAAAAACTCTCGATTGTTCCAGCATTATTGCAATTATAATTTATAAAATTCCGAGCGACATCTCCAAAAGAACAGAAGCTATTTTCGATAAATCCGTTAGTTCCGCAATCTTCTTCCGTGAAGCATTCTATTCCGTTATGCATGCAATTGCTATTTCCAGTTCCTGCGTTGACGCAGACATCTTCAGTCGAAGAATTTCCGTCGTTGCAGTCAGCATTGTTGAAACATTCGACATCGGCACAAGCTCCTTCAAAGCATAAGTCCTCGCAGGTCTGATTCACAACCGAGAGAATTTCAAAAGTGCAGAAGCTGTCCGCATTTCCCTGGTTGTTGCAAGTAGATTCTCTAAACTGCTGCGTTAGATTCAAATCAACACAGAACAAATCTCCAAACAATTCTTCTTCTCCACAGTCAGAATCATCAAAACATTCTACATCTTGATTAGTACAAAAGCTCTCAATGGTTTGAGGGTTTATACACTTATCCAAAGTATCCGGTTTAGAGTCACTGCAATCAGAGTCTTCATCGCAAATAACACAGCCACCATTAACGCAAGCAGCGTCGCACATATTTAATGTTACAGACTCAATGTTCAAAGTGCAAAAACTGTCAGGCGTTCCGTTATTGTGGCATGTTGCATTCTGAAAGTTTTTAACAATATTATCTTCTGTGCAAAACTCAGTTCCAACAAAACCAGTAAATCCACAATCAAAATCATCTCCGCAATTCAAGGGAATGTTTCTGCACATGCTGACCCGACTATTTGGATTAATACACTCGTCTAAAGTTAAAGGATTTTGATCTTCGCATTCACTGTCTTGAGAACACTGGACTTCAATGCATACTCCTTCCGAACACAAACCAGGGCAGTTTTCGATTATTTGTCTGCTGACATTAGAAGAGCAAAAACTATCTCCTGTTCCGGGATTGTTACAAGCAAAGCTTCTAAAATCTTGAGCGACGTCTCCCTGGAAACAGCTTAGGTTTCCGATGAGGCCATTAGTTCCGCAATCAGAATTTACAAAACAGTTTATCTCATTGTTTGTGCAGAAACTGTCCGGCGTTCCTGGGAAGTTGCATACGTCATCGGTTGTAGTGTCGAAATCATCACAGTCAGAATTATTTGCACATGCAACTTCCAAACATTCTCCTTCAGAGCATCCGAAATCACAATCTTCAACTAAAACATTTCCTACGCTTTCGACGCATTCTGCTAAACCTCCGTTAACACAAGAGTAAGAAGCAACATCCCGCACAACATTTCCGTTCTGACAGAAAAGTTCTCCGTTAATATCTGCAGGGCAATCCGCATCAGCAGTGCACTCAGCCGCGACAAATTGCACGCATTCCTTAAATAAATTTTCAGATTTCAATGTCCAATAATCACTGGCGATTATTCCAAAAAAACACATTTTGTCATGCTGCACATTGCCGTTGAATAATTGATCTCCAGGAGAGGCATGCGCAATAACATCTCCGCCGTCATCAGGATCTGTCGTCTCTGCTCTTGCAACTGTCTCGAGCGAAGGAACTTCATTGTTATTATCTAAGTAATAATAAGAAATAGAAGGACCTCCCTGACCAACTGTAGATTGAGTATAAACCTGAATTTGTTGATTTCCAATTAAAACATTCAACGGATTGTTTGAGGCAATCTGGCTTACGCCCTCTTCATCGGTGTAACCCCAAAAATCCATGTGATAATAATTCGCAATGACAGTCGGGAAATCATGAACAGGAATCAAATTTTCTCTCAGATAATTTTCATCTCCGACAAAAATCATTTTGTAATCAGAAAAATCTCTCGGCAGTGTCCTTTCATCAATCAAATCAACATCCATTCCCATCTGATTGAATATATTAATAATATTCTCGTCAATCTTAAACTGTTTTCTATAAATATATGCGACGTCTCCAACAGCAGAAGCCACACCACCAAACATAATGACGAAAAGCAATACCCAAAGCATTAACCCCTTTTTCATGTTTTCCCTTGTTCTAAAAATTATTTAAATCAATCTTACCACTTGATATTGATAAAATTACAAAAAACAAATTCTCATCGTAATGTTAAATTTATAGAGAAAACCGATAATTATAATACATTTAGTTCGGTTTTCTCTAACGGATAAAACCATTCGCTCGGTGTTATAATCAACGGTTTTATCCGTATAGAGATCTCGCCTTTCCTGAAAGGCGAAGCATATCAATATTAGTTAACACCCTAACTTTGTTTTGTTCCTTAAAATGGGAATCGTGCGCCCATATGCCATAAACGTTTCTTGCAATAGAAGCAGCAAGGTGCGGCACATCATCCGGATCACTTATTAGGTCATTGCATTCATTGACACAGTCTTCATACTCAGACTGTGGAATAATATCTATCCGCTCGAAAATTAGAGAAATCAAAATTTCGTATTCTTCATTTGTCAATTTTATCTTTCTTATTAATTCTTCTTTGTGCTCTTCTATTTCGATTATTGTGTAATCTGGAGTCATAAATTGGAAATTTTCATCAAATAAGATATCCCGCGTTGTGCCTTCTTTCATTAAAGCAGCTATTATGCGGTTTGTGTCTACTAAAATTTTCATTTGACAAGACCGTGTCTTCTCGCGATTCCGTGCTTTATTTTATTCCCTATTTCTTCAGAATCTTGTTCAGTTAGTTCGCTTTTGGACAATAATTTATCCATAAGCTCTAATTTCCTTGCCCTTTGCCACATAGCTTGCCTTGCTACCTCGGCCCACTTCACATTTCTGTGTCTTTCCATGATCCTTTGCAGATCCTCTGGAACAGCTAAATTAATATTGGTCATTTTCTTCCTTATTTATGTATATAACTCAATTAACATATTTATAAAAGTTTTGGGATGTCTAATCAGGGCACTCAACATTAAACTCTCTAACAGCAATATTGTTTACAGGATTTTCGTCTGTAAATCCCTCGACAAAAGTCTCAATCGTCATATTATAAGTTCCTGTAGTTAGATTAATGTTTACAGTTTTTGTTCTGCTTGGCTCTGCCCCCGGAGCAAAATCCATAATTGGATTATGCTGAATATCCACAGCTCCTATCGAACCAGAGAAAGTTACGTTTTCACTAAAGTTTCCAAAGTTCCTTACTCTGAGCGAAATTTTATAGTCATTACCACAAATTAAAGACTCGTTAACAATATCATTTTCGTCTGAATCCTGAACTCTTACTCCATTGATGTAAGTATTGGTCGGAGCAAACCCAACATCATGCACGCCTTCTCCTGCCGGAGGCAAACACATTCCATTTTCACAGCCAAATTCACAACTATCAACGAGCTCCTGTGAATTCGTTGCAACGCACTCCGAACTTGTTGTTCCGGGATTTTCGCAACTGTAAGTCGTAACATCCATGAAAACATGAACTCCTTCATGACAGAACGGAGCGGAATTAGAATCTGCAGGGCAATCGTCGTCTAAAGAACACTCAACACTTCCAACACAAATTCCATCAACGCAATTCTCTGCACACATTTCAATTGTCTCTTCCGCGATATCTAACGTGCAAAAACTGTCAACTGTTCCCGCATTTTCACAACTAAAATTAAAGTAAGCTTGGCTAACGCTGTTATTTTCAGAACAGTATAAACCTGTTAGTCCATCTTCTCCGCATTCTGTTTCAGAATAGCATTCGATGCCAACGCACTGTCCATTAGAACAAGAATCTCCACATGTCTGCAAGATGAAATCTACAGTTTCAGAAGAACAGGAACTTTGAACAGTTCCAGGGTTATCGCAAGTATATTCGACAAAAGTCTGAACAATATCTCTTTCGGAACAGAACTGTTCTCCTATAAATCCATCTTCTCCGCATTCAGAATTAGCGAAACATAAGATCTCATCATTCACACATTCTGAATTAATTGTATTCATGTTTAAACATTTATCTTCTGTTCTTTCATTTCCGTCGTTACAATCTAAATCATCGTGGCAGACAAACTCCATGCACGTTCCTTCTAAACAAAAATCAGAACATTCCTCAATAGTTCTTTCTTCCATCAAAGAAGAGCATGAACTTTGAGCAGTTCCAGGATTGTTGCACATAAACATCTGATACATTTGAGCAGATTCATTTTCTGAACAGAATAATTCTCCGACAAATCCATCTGCTCCGCATTCTTCATCACTAAAACATTCAATATCTTCGTTGGAGCAATGGCTCTCTTCGCTTCCAGACATGATACAGAAATCTTCAGTTTCATTATTATTATCATCGCAGTCCAAATCTTCATTACATCTTATGCAGTTTCCTTCAAAACATCCATAACTACACTGCTCAATCAAAACACCATTTTCTGCAGGAACGCAGGATCTGACAGAATTTTGCTCAACACAACTATGAATTCTTTCATTTTGGTAAACATCATCTTCAACGCAATACTCGTCGCCGATAAATTCATCTGAAGGACAATCATTGTCTGTCTCACACTCAGACAGCGTTAAGTCGGCACATTCCACAAACAATGTTTTTGCATCTTCTGTCCAAACATCTGTTTCGGTTATGCCAAAAAAGCAAATTTTCTTTTCAGCAGTTTTTCCATTCATCAACACCTCTCCTGGTTCAACAATCGAAACAACATCTCCAATGTTGGCCCCGGAGCTTGTCTTTCTTGATGAAGCAATCTGTGTTAATGCGTCTGCTTTATTCTGCTCATCAATATAGTAGTAAGGAACTGCGACTCTGCCATTGCGAAATGCTCTTTGATAAACCTGAAATTCCATTCCATTTCTTTCAATATACAGAGGAGAGGAAGCTCCAATTTTGCTTACACCATCTCTATCAGTCAAACCAAAATCTTCGCTGTTATAATGATTCATTATTACGCTTGAATGCTCCCAAATCGGAATATCTCTTCTGAAGTTCTCATCCCCAACAAAAATCAATGAGTAAGAAGAGAGATCTCCCATTATATCTTCATTCACCAAATCAACATCAAGACCCATCTCTTCAAAAATATCAACAATATGCTGATCAACTTTTCCTTCACTTCGATAAAGATAAGCAACATCGGCAGCAGATACAAATGTCAAACATAAAATAATAGCGAGAACAAAAACACCACTTTTCATGTTCGTTCAAATTTGCTTTTTTATTTAAATTTTGGCTACTACTTTAATTTGATGAAAAATTAGCTTTTGCAAAAAATCCTAAGACTATCGAAGACTTTGAATCTTGACTTCGCCACTTGGAAAAAATTATCGCGCGCTATCGGCCTGCTTCTCAGCCTCGTTCTTCTTCGACATAGCAAAGCTTTCCATATTTCTATCGGCGGCTTTCATTATTTCTTCTGCTAAAGAGGAAGACATTTTTTTCTTTTTTCCAAAACATCTCTGATAACTTCCCTGAACCATCCAGCGCAAAGCAAGATCAACTCTCCTCATTGGAGAAGTGTCCACGGATTGCGGATACCTCGCCCCTCCGTGTTCAATAATCGTAATCTCATCTCTTGGACTCCCGTTTTCGACAGCATCAACTAAAACCTGAACAGGATTTTTTCCAGTCTTCTTCTCAATTATCTCCAAAGCTTTCAAAACTATCCGCATATTCCGACTATACTTTCCGCTCGCCCCCGAAGTTATAATCTTATGTTTCCTACCGACATGTCCCGGAACAGCGACCCTATTTGCTAATCTTTCAATAATATTAACCCTTATCTTTCCAAATCTGCCAACATTCCTTCCTTGGCTCTTTAGCAAAAGCTTCGGCTTAACATTGATGTATGGTCTTAATGCCTGATCTTTTATTTCAATATTTGAAGAATCATACAAATCAAAAATCTTAATGTTCTCTTGTTCTTGAGTTTGTTGTGTCATTTTGTTCTCCTCCCGAATATTCATCTAATCTTAAATATAAACGATTATCCAGCCCTCTAAAAATAATGCAGACACCAACCCTTTCTAGCACTTGTGCCGCTTCATATTGTTGACCATTGTGAATATGAACACTTCTTTCATTAACACATCTCCTTAACAAAATATTTTCCGGATCAACGCCAGTTATTTGCTGCTCTCCTCTAATTTGCTGATTCATCTTATCTCCTCCCCTTCTCAATCTTACCTTTAACCAAACGCCGCAAGTACTGATCATTTACTTTAATTACCTGAAATCTTATTCCTCTTATATCTCCTTTAGATCTTCCCTGTTTTCCTCCGATTCTTTCAATTATGACTTCATCATGTTCATCAATAAACCTCTGGGCTAAATTCCCAGGAATGAAAGCGCCAACCTGAACCGCATTCTTGATAAGTTGAACCTTGCAGCATTTTCTCATCGCTGAATTTGGCTGTGCCGCTTCTTTCTGAAATTTGCTAATCACAATTCCCTTCGCCTGACTAGATCTGCCTATAGGATCAGATTTGATTTTAAGATTTTTCATCTTAGCAACATACTGTTTATCCGCCCATCTGGATTTCTTGCGTCTTTTCATTAACTTCCTTGCATTCATTAAGCCCATACCATATCCTGTAGAAATTGGTTTTTAAATTTTTACATTACAAAATCTTCAGATCCATTCCATAAGAATCCGTCAAAATCTTCTTCAATTCTTCATATCTCCTCTTATCTCTCCCTATCAGAGAGGCCTTATTTTGATTATTCCCTGCGGTGATGATTATGCAATTATCTTTAATTTCCAGCGACTTAATTCTGACTGGAGCGACAATGTCTTCAACAAATCTTTTGCAATCCCGAATACTTTCCGATTCCTTGATTATCTTAATCTTTCTGCCTATCTGTTCTTGAATTTTTCTAATGTTGGCCGCGGCTGGACCTATCGCCTTTGAAACCAATCTACGATCAACCGCGAAGAAAATAGTGTTGTTATGGAAAAAACATTTGTTTGTTCTAACTCTTGAGAATTTATCTAAGAGGTTTATGTACCTCATTGCTTGCATATCAATTACAACCATTTTATCGTTAATAAAGAATGTTTACTAATCATCCATTTCAATCTTAGTATATAAATATTTGTTTTTCGTTGAGAAAATTAACGTCGCACTGGAAAAAGTTAATTATCCAAAGTTCTCTTCAATTTCTCCGTCAACACTTTCCTGTTCTCTCTAATCTTCTCTTTATCTCTATCTGCCATAACCCTGTTCACAATTAAGAAGATAATTAAGACTAAAACAACAAAACCAGCGATAATTAAATAAATGAATTTCTCTTCTTTGTTTTTAGGTTCCTCCAAAAAAGTTTTGCACTCTCTCTCTACAAGAGGCCGCTTTTCAATCGTTTCGCACTCATTGGCATCCACGCAAGTTCTTTTTTGCTTTCCCTCACTGCAAGAGCTCCATTGCGTGCAACTCCAATCTTCATTACATCTGCCGCCCAAAGACTCTGAAATATCCCAAGAAGCAAAGCATTCCAAATCATCAGGAAAATCAGCCTCGCCATCTCCATCATTATCAAAACCATCGCCGCACTCTGGTTCACTCGTAACCACAAAACTCGGACTCAACCCAAATTTATCGGGAAAATAATAATATCCAATAAATGCTAATAATAAAACCAGCACAACAGCCAAATAGATAATTTTTTTCATCTCATTATACAACAATGTGGATTATTAATATTTTCTGCCGCGATAACCTGCATAAAAAATATATATATTCCAACAAAACAATTTTTATAAACCCCTTATATCCATTATTTTCATCTAACGAAAATGAAACTAATACCAATTGGAGAAAGAATTATTCTCAAGCCATTAGAAAAGGAAGAAAGAACAAAGTCTGGAATTTATCTTCCAAAATCAGAAGATAAAAAAGAAGGCGTTGTCGAAGCAGTAGGAACGCTAAAAGACGGCGCCCTCATTCCTTTGCAAAAAGGCGATAAAATAATTTACAGCGGCTATAGTTCTGAAGAATATGAAGTCGAAGGACAAAAATATTTAATCATTGAGTTTAAGGATGTTGTTGCTAAGATTGAAGGGGGAATGAGATGAATACTGATGAATTTAGGGGTCTCACAGGAGGTAGAAGAGAAATAGTGGGAGAAATGAAGATAGATTCGTATATATTAGGAGAAGGAAATGTAACAAACAGAACATTATACGAAACAGTTGCCAAATTGGATAGACAAAAATTAGCTGGATATGGCTTTAAGAAATTTTATGAAGGAGTTGATAATTGTTTTAGGGATGTTGTATACTTACATCATATATCTGGAGGCGTTATGATTGTAAAAAATATAAGATACGTGATACGACTGAGCGGCACCGAAGAGATGAGATTATCTACATCAAGGGATTTGATTAATTTAGTAAATGAGGAATTAACTCAAGTTAAATTAAGAAAGGTTGGAGAATTTTAGCATGTCAGCTAAACAAATAATTTACGGGGAAGCAGCAAGGCAGACGCTGTTGAGAGGAATCAACAAAGTCGCAGACACAGTTAAAGTAACTCTCGGTCCAAAAGGAAGAAATGTGATTTTCGATAAATCTGGAACACCGACGATTACAAACGATGGAGTTACAATCGCGAAAGAAATCGAGTTGAAAGACAAT
>Ga0209541_10003384_pt1 | contig 29364 bp, 17 predicted proteins | sample RifCSPlowO2_01_FD_184027 | JGI IMG/M metagenome (GOLD analysis project Ga0209541, IMG submission 184027) | Groundwater microbial communities from Rifle, Colorado - Rifle CSP2_plank lowO2_0.1 (SPAdes) (version 2) | ecosystem: Environmental > Aquatic > Deep subsurface > Groundwater | place... | reverse complement strand
TCGCAGCGCTGACAACGGTTATTTGGCTGTTTTTCTTTTGGTGGTTTGTATATAGTTTTGTTTTGGAGGAGAAAGAATCATCTGTTCTAGAAGAAAAAGCGGTATAGAAAATATAAAATCTTTATATAAAAAATTCTGTTCCTATTATCAAAAGAGGTAAGAATCCCTGCCCAAGATTCCTACCTCATTAGAAAATATGAGCAGAAAATGTTATGCCTGTAATTTTTTGTTAAAATATCAAACTGTATCAAGGAGAACTACATCTTTTAGCCTCATGTATTTTCCTTGACATTTTTGTTAATTTTTGATAATTAACTTATAGCACTTAGTTTTTATTTTCCTGCCTGGAAGGCTAATTGCTAATTCTTACAAGAGCATTGCTTATCGTACCTGAAATTATATACCTTGTGTAACGAAAGCGATGCTCTTTTTTATTTATAATAGTACCACTGGAATTCCCAAGCCTTTTTTAATTAATGCCTTAAATTGCTCTTCTCCCTGTTTTATAAGTAATTCCTGTTTGTAAATAAAACCGGATTTCTTACGAGGTTTCTTATTTTTTATAAAATCGAAATTCATATCTATAGTATTTTACCACAACTTGTCAAGTATTTCAACCCTATAGAATTTTGCAAAGCAGAATTGGTATGTCTTAGAGTAAACTATATATAGTTTAGATTGTTAAGAAAGGCTTTGTGTTTTTTTTATAAAAATGTGGAAAACCATTGGATAACGTATTAGCGGTGTTTAATGTTTTGCCAGTGGTAATAATAATGATTTGATAGAGAGGCGATAATCGGAATTGGCAACTGACTTTATCCATAATTTGGCAAGCGAAAAGATATTCTTACGTAAATCTGAAAAGTAAACATTGGGATTGCTTCTTCGATAAAGAAGATATTCTGAAAGATTGGCAAATTTTCCGTAGTTCATTAGCTTAATAAAAACATCGCTGTAAAGATAGGGTTTGGAATTAGCATCAAATTTTAATACGTCTTTGGGAAGGAGCGATTTATTAACCAGAACCGTTTCGAATTGCATTGATATGCCATGAAGAGGGGATTTATATATAAATTGGTTTTCTTTTGGAAATTTACTTTTTCCCAAAATTTTGCTCTTATCGTTTATAAAAACGCACTGACTTCCTACAGCAACTGTTTTTGGATTATCCAAAATAAATTTAACCTGCTTATTTATCCTATGGATATAAGCAATATCAGAGTCACCCATAAACGCAATAAGTTTTGCCTTTGCTTTTTTTATAAGCCGATTTAGCGTTACTGCGCGTCCATAACTTTTTATATTTTTGTAAGCGCGGATTCTTTTGCCCGCTTCGCCCGCCTTGCCGCGAGGCTGGCCGAATCGAGGCGAGTATTTTTTTGCAAAATTCTTGAGGATTTTGAAGGAATCATCTATTGATTTGTCATCGATCGCGATAATTTCTATATTCTTATAGCTTTGATTAATAAGGCTTTTTAGGCAAGATGGTAGATATTTCTCAGAATTATGAATGGGCAAAATAATAGAAACTAATGGTTTGGTTTTGCGCATATTTTAATTAAGGAGTAAACGGGCAGACGTTATTTATCGCAGTAAACTAAAGCTTAACATAATGAAGATTAGGATGTCAACTTTTTTTCATAATAATTAACCGTGCGATTGTTCCAAGCAATAGAATAAATCCAAGATATTCGAGGTATTGGGGAAGGAATCGGATTACGATTGTTTCATTGTTAAGATTGTTACGATTGTTAAATTGTTGCATTGTTAAATTGTTTATCTTCCAGCCGTTTGCCCAGCCATTCACCAAAACATGATCCTTTAATTCTTTTCCAAAAATGAAGGGAAAAAGATTGGCAGACCAATTCATAATTCCTAATTCATAGTTCTTAATTCCGTAGGCTTTCCATCCTTTTTCAAAAGACTGAGGCAGAATTAATACATTAATTGCTTCATTGTTAAACCCGCCTTGCGGCGAGGCAGGTTGTTTCATTGTTGCTGTTTTTATTTGGCTTAGCCATTTATAGGGAATAGGGATAATTTTTATGGATTTTAGATCATTAATGCTTGGTGTTTTTTTAATGCCGAGATTGCCGATATTAATATCAAATCCTTTTTCGTTTTTTATAAAAGGGGGCAAAAGAAAAACATCTGTTTGAAAATCTTTATTGGGGGAGAGCGTGGAATAGATATCGCAATGTTTGGATACTGTGTTTGTTATGCAGATGGTTGAGGGCAGACCTTTAACATTTCTTGAAGTAATAGTCACAAGATAAGCTTCGTTTTGGGAAAGATTTTGATACGAGAAATGGTCGCAGGAAGATCCATCTGATGTTTCATATCTTATAAATCGGTTTTTATTATTTATTAAAATTTGTTTCTTTATTAATTGGGAATCAGAAGGAGGTGTATTTGGACAAATACCGGAAGTTTTTGGAAGTGTTGTTATGTCAACATTTAATAGTTTATTCGAAGAGTAGGGAAGAGAAAAAGTAGATCCTTTTGGTGGGATTTGGTTGAGATTTTGCAAAGACTTTTTAAGCGTATCAATCGGAAGAATTTCGTGATGCAAAGGATAGGTTAGATTTAAGGTTATGTTGGTATAGAGGGCTTTATTTATACTATCGTTACTGGTTGTATCAAGCTGGAATTGAATGGCTAAACTTTTTAAATCTTCTTTTTGAAGATTAAAGTATTGGCTCAGGGAATTATCGTTGCTGTTTTGGCAAACGCCATTAACAAGCGCTGCGATGCAAAATCTTACGGGAAGATTGGATTGGTAGTCAAATGTAACATTTAGTAAAGTTTCCGGATGTTTTAGATCTTTTAGGATTACTTCAGACAGAGGGATAGTCATGCATAAATTTGTATTCTTGCCAAAAAGATAAAAAGCATTGTTTTGAATCCTGTCAATTCCGAAAGATGGCGCGGCATTGTGTTCTCCAATATCTTCACAAGATGAAAGAGCGTATGTAACTTTTGAAAAGTCGGGAAGCAAACTTTCATTTGGGATTCTTGGGTAAATAGTAATAGTATTTTCGATTTTTGTTTTCAGGCTTAAAGTACCCAAAGATAAAGGCTTATTAATTGTTGAAAGATTAAGTATAAAATTGTCTTTTTGGTTAATTGACAGGATAATTTCCTTATTTTGGGGCAGATTAACTTTTGTAGAAATAGGAATCGGACGATTTTTTAAACCATCAAGAGGGTAAAGAGGTTGCAAACTAATAACTAACTGGTTCTGATTTTTTTCAACAAAAAGTTCTGCGAATATTGATTCTTGCGTATCAAGATAGGAAGGTAGGCTAAATTCCGTTTTGCTGTCTTTTGACAATTTAATAGTAACGCCTTCATCGGTGAGATTTAGTTTGTTTGGTAAGATTTTTCCTCCGCTGTCAATAAGATTTACCAAAGGATAATTTATTGCGCCTGCATTGCTGTCATTTACTACATAATTGCCGTAATCTTTGTAAGCTACATCCTCATAATATACCTGAGCCACGTTTGACGTGGATTGGGATTCTTTGTCAATAAAGGCAGGGTTTTGAATTACATATTCATCGTCAGGCTTATTTGATCTGATTTTATAGACTAATAAAGTATCGCTGAATTTTTTGGGAATTTCGAGATAATCCTGTTTGTCTAATATGGCCTGAGATTCTTCGTAAAGGAGTACTTTGGGATCGTTACCCGGGGCAATAATACTTTTGTCAAAAAGAATATATTTAATATGGTATTTTTCTACTACTTGTTTTAGGGCTTCCGGGTTTTGGCTATAGATTGCATAAGACATTTCTCTGTAGTATTGTTCGTTGTATGGGCTCCACCTGTCAAAGTCACGAGAAAGAAATGGTTGTTTAATGCCAAACCAGACAAAGCCCGCCCCCTGAAAATCCCACTCATAATACTCCCATCCCCATAGGGAGTGGATTGGAAGATTGGCAATCCGGCCACCTGGAGGTTCTTTATCGAACCATTTAAACATTTCAAAGTAAGCTTGCGGAATTTTAATACGCATATAAGGACTAATAAAATGTCCATTAAAAGCAGGGAGCATAAAGTAGAGGATAAGTATTGTAAAAATAAGTATTTGGGTAAGTTCAGTTTTATTTATTGTTCGAGCATGTCGAGAACTGCTCTTTATTGATTCATTGTTAAATTGTTCCATTGCTAAATTGTTAACTTCTCGACTCTTCCGATAGACATCGGAATCGCTCGAAGAATAAAAGATTTTTCTTATAAATCTTGCAATAAAAAGCTGTCCGAAAGCAAAATAGATGGCAAAAACAAACGTGAATATTCCGAATAGTTTGCTTTGCGGAAAGCGGAACGCTTCTTTGAAAAACGGTATCTTATCTGTAAGAAAAGTATATAAAGGAGAAGTCGGGAAATTATCGTTAAATATAAAAAATATTGATAAAATAAGAGCCGGTAAAAAACTTATCGCGAATTTGTTTCTTTTAAAAATACTAAATATAATTCCACCAAAAGCTACTCCGGCAAAAATATAGCCAAAAACTTGCACAATAGGTTGCCTTAGGTGCGCAATCCAAGGAGCTAATAATTGTACAAAACGATCGTTGTCCGAGTAAATGTTCCAATCAAATAAATAGCTTTTTAATAGAGAAATATCCGCAATATTTCCAAATTCTTTGTTATATAGAAATGCCTGGGAAGAAAAGAGCTTATTGATGTTGGCTTGGGTAACGCCAGAGCCGTGGGTAAATATGTAATAAATATTTGGCAAAATCCAAAATGAATTAATAAGAAGGGTTAAGAGGATAAGGATAAAGGTTTTTTTAATTATTGGAAATTCTTTATTCCGGATTCTAATGAGAGTAAGAGCGGAAAGATAGGAAATAAAAGCGACAAAATACATATACCAAAGAGTTGGGGTATAAGCCATTGGTATTGAGAAAAGGGTTGTTATGGCAAAGAGAATAAGCATTTTCTTTTGGTGTGTTTTTGTGTTCAAATATTCGGTTGCGGATAAAAAAAGCCAGGGAAGGAAGGCGTATTGGGTTGTAAACATTTCAAAGGGCACAATAAACTGCTGTACGGTACCAAGATTTAATAGATAAAAAAGACCACCCAAAAAAGAGGGAATTGCGCTTTCTTTTGGAGTTTTTGAAAATACTGCTCTTCTTAACAAAAAATACATTCCAATTGGGCCTAGAATTATATTTAAAAAAATGTATGAGTAGCGTAAAAAATCCATTGGTAGAATTAGATTAAAAACTGCGAGCGTAATAATACGGGGTAAATCTGCCATATCAGAGTGGGCGGCAACTGCTCCTAAGCCCTGATATGTTCTAAATACGCCAAATATTTCCCTTTTTAGCGCGAGTCCAAAGTTAAATTCCGGATGCAGTGTATCCCAACCGGAAAGAATCGTACCAGGCGTATAGTTTTGAAGACACACAAAAAGGGCGACGATGGTTAAGGCAATTATAGGCCAGCTGTTTTTAAGTTTCACTGTTGTTTTTATACCGCTTGGAGATATTATACATTAAAGGAAAAGTTACTATAGTTTGTATGCTGAACTAAGAGGTGAATTGCCTATTTTCTTTAGGAATAATCCGGCAATCCCTATTGCGATTAGAAAGATATAAGGAATCATTTGCGCTCCTGTTGCAGGTGTTGTGGTAATAACCGGAGCAGGGAAGACTGTAAATTTGTCATTTGGAATTTGGGCTGCCAGGACTTGTTTTTGAGAAGTCAAGCTGGTTTTTTGAATACAAAATTGCGTATTGTCCCGGCTTGTTCCGGCATCGGTTGTTGTTGCTGTTGTTTGATATATGGTGCAAATAATACCAAGTCTAACCGGTAAACGGCTTTCGTCTACGATCATTCCTGTGACTGTAAAAACTCTTGTTTCTTTAGGTTTAAGGTTGGCAGCTTCGAAAGCAAGTGTTTGAGTATTTGCATCGAAACTACCGGGGCCACTGGTAAAGTTGATGTATTGGGGAAATACGTCCTTAACATCTATGTGCTTAATCTCTGCTTTTCCTGTATTAGTCAGTCTAATATGGAAGTTAACGATCGATCCGGGCTGAAATTTACTATCGTTTATAGTAAGATTATCAGTCATTTTTTGGGTTTTTGGATCAAGAACTTTTTTATCAACAAGAATGTTTCCTGTTGATGTGCACGCTTGTCCACCAGCATACATTTGCTGGCAGGAGACTTGGGCATTTGCCGAAGACACGAACAAAGGACTAAGAATTAAGAAAAGGCTGAGCGATAGAAAAAGGTTTTTCATAAAGATGTCCGATAGTATATCAATTATTATAGGATATGTCAAGCCGTAGTTTTACATGTGCCCCTTGACAAAGTAGTAAGTATGTGGTGTAATATGGTTACTTAAACGAGATTCTTCAGGTTTTGAAATTTCCGCGAGGTATTCAGCTAGATTCATGTATATTTAAATATCAAAATTGCTCAATTGCTACATTGTTAAATTGTTGTTTTAATATGCCTTATAAAAAAACTACTTCATTAAAAAAAGCACCCTCAGTAGAGGAAATTGTAGGTAAAGCTCAGGAGGATACAGCAGTAAAGCCTGCTCATAGTGACGTCAAAAAACACTCGGTAGAACCAATCGCTCCGGCAGTTCAATCAGCTCCAGTAGCTGCGGCTCCAGCCTCGCCAAGTCTAGGCGGGCCATTTGTTCCAAGGTACGCTGAAAGCTCTGTTCCTACACAGGAGGTATCTGGAATTTTAGACATTCAAAGGGAAGGACATGGTTTTTTGAGGCCAAAATTTATACCATCTTCGCGTGATATATACATATCCCAGTCTCAAATAAGAAGATTCTCTCTTCGTCCTGGGGATTTGGTTACAGGTGTTGGCCGTCCTCCAAAAGATACGGAGCGTTATTACGGATTATTAAAGGTAGAAAAAGTTAATGGGATAGCGGCTGATGATTCTTTAAAAAGGCCATATTTTGACGATCTAACGCCAATTTACCCTAATAAACAAATAATTTTATCAACAGGTAAGCTTCCTTTGTCAACCCGTATAATAGATCTTATAAGCCCGATTGGATTTGGGCAAAGGGCCATGATTGTATCACCGCCTAAGGCCGGAAAAACAACAATACTTAAAGAAATCGCAGCTGGTATTTCTGCCAACTTTCCCAAAGTGCATCTTATGGCAGCTCTAATTGGCGAGCGGCCGGAGGAGGTGACAGATATAGGGCAGTCTGTGAAAGGCGATGTGGTAGCTTCTAATTTTGACGAGCCGCCTGAGAATCAAACAAGAGTCGCCGAAGCGACCTTAGACAGAGCAAAACGATTGGTTGAGCTTGGAACAGATGTAATTATTCTTCTTGACTCAGTAACAAGATTGGCTCGTGCTTACAATTTATCCGTAATGCCATCGGGTCGGACGCTTTCCGGAGGATTTGATCCTGCAGCGCTTTGGCCTGCAAAACGCTTTTTTGGGGCAGCCAGAAATTGTCAAGGATCCGGGTCTTTAACTATTATAGGTACAGCGCTTGTTGAGACAGGATCAAGAATGGATGATTTGATATATGAAGAATTTAAAGGTACTGGAAATCTTGAACTTCATCTGGATAGACGTCTTGCGGATCGAAGGATTTTTCCTGCTATTAATGTTGAGCGCTCAGGCACAAGACAGGAAGAGCTATTGTTATCGGAAAAGGATCTTAAAAAAGTAAGCACAATGCGAAGAATGATTGACATGCTAAATCCCGAAGAGCGCACAAGCATTCTAATTGAGCGTCTCTCCAAAACCGCAACCAATGAAGAATTCCTCGAGAGTTTGGGGAAGGGATAGAGAAATATCAGACATCAAATCTACATTCTGAATCTCAAATCTTTTATAGCAAATTCCTACTTGTTGAGTAGGAGGATTTTTTTTGTTTGAAAAATTCTTTATGAATTGTTATACTTCCCGCCATGAGACCACAAGAGCAGGAGAGAAGAACACCCGAACTATGGGTGCATACAGCTAACTTTTTGCCTTGGACTACGGTTGTAAGCAACGAAACGCTAGTTAAGTGGACCGAAAGTACAGGCGCAGATAAAATGGAATGGATTGCCGCAGGAAAAGGTCCAGTTGGGCCAGCGTATGATGTTTTGGTAAAACCGGTAGCAGCGCTTCAAAAAATCTTTGGGGAGCGTTTAGGAGGAGGTCATGTAATTTTTAATCCTTATGCAACGGTTTGGAGCATGCTTGGCAGAAGGCCGGATCCTCTAAGACCTAAAAGACCAATTGCTCTTTATAATATGTTGCTTGCCAGTAAGGACATATCGGAAGCAGCAATCCATAAATTAAACGAAGTTAATAAAGGAAACTTTCCTGTTGTTGTATATCCGCCATTTAAGGGAAGAAATATATTCGGCCAATATGAGAATATGCGTTATCAAACCCACCCTGCAGTATTTAACGACAATAGAGATGCGGGTAAGATTACCCAAGCAGTCAAGAACGGTGACTATTCCGGAGTATGTGTTGACCTTTACCATTTCCAGGAGGCAACAGACAAAAATGTTCGGCCTTTTGGCGTAATAGAAGATGAGCTAAAAAGAACGCTTGAAACCTTTCGAGAAGAAGGGGTGCTTAAAGAAATCCATGTGCAGCCGGGCCGTAGAGAAGGGCTAGATAAAAGGATCGGCTCGGATAACGATCTTCGCGCAATGCTTAAAGGCAGTTACCGCAATAGCAGACTTGGAAGACTTCTTACGTTTCTTGTTCGCGATCTTGGATTTATGGGGCCGTATACCTTGGAGATCGATCCGCGGTCCTTAGCTAAGATTTATGGCAAAGGAGTTTATTATCCACCAAGTCTTGGAGGAAGTATGTTTGAAGCGCAAAGAACTGCTGTTGATTACGTCCGCCGCGCCTAATTTGACTTCTTAAGGGCTATTTGCTACTATTTTTGGATTGTGATACGCAAAAGACTTACTACTGCTTTGGGCATTTTAACTTCGATGCTGACTGAATTTGTGAAATTCTGTCAATTTCTTTTGCTTTATTTTAAAAAAAAGATTTTCGCAGGGTGGATCGTATTTGAAAAAAATAAAAACAATATCGTTCGTTTATTTACCGTAAAAAGAGGTCGATATAACAGGCCTTTTCTGCATTTGGTAACCATGGGCGTATTGGGGATTGGTGTTGTTGCCTCGCCATTTTTGGCAGATACATATCCTGTATTTTCTTCTCAAGCCAGTAATTCTTTACAGGAAGCTTCGGAATCTTCAGAATCAATAATTGTCGGGGAGAATGTTTTCGAAACTAGTATTTCTAAAAAACCAAGAGATAAAATTATAGATTATGTAGTTCAAAAAGGAGATACTATTTCAACTATTGCGGAAAAGTTCTCAAGCCCGGATAATGTTTTGTCAGCCGATACAATTCGTTGGGCCAATGATTTAACCAATGATAATATAACTGTTGGCGATACTCTGAAAATTCTACCTGTGGCAGGAATAGCTCACAAGGTATCAAAAGGTGACACAGTATATGCAATTGCTAAAAAGTATGACACAGACGCGCAAAAAATCGTTGATTTTCCTTTTAACGATTTTGCCAATCCGGAAACGTTTTCTCTGGTTGAAGGGCAGATATTGATAGTTCCGGACGGAATAAAGCCTGCAGTTCAGCCATTTATAAAACGATCTGTATATATTGCGCAAGGGCCGGTTTCGATTTCCTCATCCGGATTCACATGGCCGGTTCGTGGAATAGTTAGCCAATTTGCAGCATGGTATCATATGGCAATAGATATTACATCGCCTGTTGGCACACCCATTGTTGCATCCCATGATGGGATGGTTAGCAGCATAAGCTCCGGCACTTGGGATGGAGGATATGGCACAAGCATCTGGATAGATAATGGAGCGGGTTTTGAATCACATTATGCGCATCTTGGCGGAGTAAATGTTGGAGCAGGAGATAAAGTTGCGGCCGGTAAAACAGTTATTGGTTGGATTGGAATGACAGGGCGAACCACCGGACCCCATGTGCATTTCGAAATAAGAAAAAATGGAGTTTTGGTTAACCCGCTATCGTATCTTCAGTAACTATTGGCGAGATTAGACCTTAGAATTCTATCAGGCTTTAGCCTTTGGCAGCAAATCCTTCAGGATAAGTATCTACTGGAAGACGCGCTATGTGGCACCAAATTGAGTTCTCTGTTTTAGCAATTTGATCAATTTTGTCTTTGTAGTTAGGCAGTGTATAAGGCCCACCATAAAGGCCCTCCATATTGGCTTTTGTTGAATCAGCTTCGATAATTTTAATAGGTAAATGACCGAAAGTTTCTTGAGCTAGGGGAAGATTTGTTCTATGAACTATTAGATAATCAATCTCCTCCGGTTTTATATCTCTACCTACCACATCCTCTTTATGAACATTTTCCGTTCGTCGTGAAATTTCAACTTTATCGGTTTTTATAACAAAAATCATTGAGTTTCTCAATCTGTTTTCCACTTCGATTTTAGGTATTTGACCTGCTCTATTTATCTCTTCTCCGCCTCTTTCCATTACGACTTGGAAAAAACTGTTGCTACCATAAAACAAAGCATCGTTTACATCTTTTGCAGTCAATTCGTAACCCCTTATAGTTTCAAATTCATCATTGGAAAACTCTTCGAGATTTACTTTCGAAGGAACTACTAAATCTCCTGGTGTCGATGATGTTTCTTTTAGTACTCCTCTTGCAAGGGCAGACTTAAGGGTTAGAAGACCATTTGTAGCGTAGGATTCCAGCGTTGCTTTTCTTTTTTCGACATCTCTCATTTCGAAAAAAATTTCTATCTCCCGTTTTTCCTCATCAGTCGTTTTAATTCCTATATTGTCGAGGTAGGTAAAAATCCTCCCATGCAGATCTCGATCGAATGAATTCCGTATGAGATATTTATTTCCTATTTTTAACTTTTGAAAGTGACTGTCGTTTCTGAAAGATTTATGGGATTGGGGATCTTCAGTATCTGAAGCGATTCTCAATAGATTTGTCATTCTTTCGATAAATTCACCTTTCTTAGATTTCAATACTTTTTTGACCTCAAGTTCATCCATCTCCGAAGATAATTTTCGTATTGCCATTTCAGGAGTTAGAATATCGTTTTGCTCTAGCGTGGCTTCTTTTTTCGGCATTTCAGCTTCTGAAGGTTCTTGACTTGCATTAACTTGAGCAATTTCTGGTCGTATTCCTAATTCTTTCTTCAATTCTGCGAGTTTATTTGCGTCGGCTTTTTTGCGGGCAACAATTTCAGCTTCGCCTACATTTTTTTTGGGTGCAGGAGTAATATTTGTTTCTAAGCCATGGTTTTGTAATTTCTGTTTTTGCGGTTCTTGATTTTCCGCGGGCTTAAAGTGTGGTGGTTCTTTAAATGTCATAAATCTACTCAGAAATCATCAATATAAATACCAAGCGCTTTGGCAATTTTGCCATAGCTTAGGCATTTGGCTTATTAACAAGACCAACTTCGATATTCATGAACACTGTTTATTTAATAACTGCTTTCTTGGTTGTGGACCCGAGGAGAATCGAACTCCTATTACCTGACTGCCAGCCAGGAGTTTTACCATTAGACTACGGGCCCTTTTTAGGCAAATTGATTGTACAGTAATTGAGCTAATGTTTCCAGATCAATTTGTATTCTTGTATTAAAATAGTCAACCTTCAAAACTCCTTTGTAGTTATTGTTTTTCGTTTTTTTCCCCTTTGTTCTAGGATCAACTCTAGCTTTATAAAATAGTCTTTTGGGAATTCTTGTTACATTAAGCCAATAAGCTTCTAGCGACTCTATATCTTGATCTGCCCGACATTGAAGAGTACACCTTATTTTTTCCAGATCGAAAGTAAAACATTTTTTAAGTAATTCTATAAAAAGAGTTATTATTCTTGGATCTGAGCTTCCTAAGCTAAAATTTCCTCGAGTCCTTGAAGCTTCACCTATACAGAGCATAGCGAGGGCAATCTTTGCTACCTCTCGATTTTGCACTTTTTCTGCTATAGGAAGATTAGTATTGTTTATTTCTCTTAATAACTCTTCGCGTTTAATTTTGTTTGTTTCGCTAGCAATAAGACGAGCTTTATTAAGATTGTTAACATTCAACGCAGCTATTCTCTTTGTATAGTTTTCAGGAAGGGTAGCTTTTTTACACCATTCAGAAAGAGTACTTTTAGGAATATTTAGTTTTAAAAGAAGTCTAATCTCTCCGTATGTTTTACCTTGGTTTCTTAATTCAATAACTTTTTGAATAATGTTGGCAGGGTAGGCCATTACAGATTATATTGTACCCCTGAATGTTTCAATGTGCAATAGTCAAATACAGGTGGACCTACCGAGAATCGGACTCGGATCCCGGCAATGCGAATGCCGTGTTCTACCGTTGAACCATAGGCCCCTGCTGACAATTGATTCTAGCATGAAAATTGATTAAAATAAACTCCCTACGCACGATTGGGCATTGACAAGAGATAAAATATTACTCTAATATAAATAGAGTGGTGAAAATACTGTCCTATCATCCTATTGAAAAATCCCCAACGTTGATCTACATTAAAAAAATCTGGGAATACCTTAAAAGCCTTGATGCGTTTACAAGATTAATGGTTTTTACCGTTGCTCTTATTGTTCTTTCAACTCCTTTTATTGTTGCCAATCGTCAAGTCTTTAACCCTCGCGCCGCAGGTGAATGTACAACAACTTACTCTGGAAACGTAACCCTTTCCAAGCTTGATGTTGCATCGAACCAGACCGTATGTTTTGAGCCAAACGTAAACACTACCGTAGAGATTTCCGGCAATGCAATAGTCAACGGTGTTTTACGCATGCAGCCAGCTAATGCGGGAATCTCGCATACCCTTCGCTTTACCGGAGCAAATGAAAACGCTTTCGTGGGAGGCGGTATGGATCCAATTGCCTCGGACGTAGGGCTATGGGTGATGGGAGCAGGAAAACTCGAAGTACAGGGAGCTACCAAAACAGGCTGGCTGCGCGCAACCAACAGTTTGAATTCAGGAAGCACATCAGTGGTTCTTGATAATGCTCCAACAGGCTGGCTTGCGGGAGATGAGGTTTTGATAGTTCCTACAGCTACAGGCGCATTTGATGCAGGGGAAACTCGGACTATTTCAGCCATTTCCGGAAACACAGTTACACTTAATTCCGGATTGTCAAACTCACATCCAACAGTTTCTCTGCCTGATGGCCGTACTTTGGGAGCAGAGGTAGCAAACCTCACACGAAATGTGCGCATTGAAGGAATGAAGCCCGCTAATCCATTGCCGACTATATCGCAAAACAATAACCCTGGACGTTCCCATATCTTTATCCGCAATACATCACCTGCGATACACACTGTTAAATACGCGGCCATACGCTACATGGCGCCGAGGAAGGGCGATCCTGATGGGGGTTCGATTCTTGTGCTTGGTCGCTACGCGCTTCATTTCCATATGTCCAATGAGAATAACCGAGGCACTGTCGTGGAGGGAGTTGTTGCCCGAGATATTGGTTCTCATGCCTTTGTTCCTCACACGTCTCATGGCATCACGTTCCGTGACACTGTTGCTTACAACACTAATGGAGATGCTTATTGGTGGGATCCAAGACCAGGGTGTCCAGAAGGCCAAAGGGGATGTCCAGACCCAAACCTCACAAACGATATTCTTTATGATCATGCTTTGGCCGCGTATGTCAATGCGGATCCTAATAGCCCCCTTGGTAAGGGTCGTAATAGGATGTCCGCGTTTAGGCTTGTGGGAGGGTTACGCAATACAGTCCGTAACTCTGTGGCGGTAGCTGTTAGTGGAGGGAGAGACTCATCAGGCTATCACTGGCCGGAGAGCGAAAACCCCGTACCCAACCTTTGGATATTCGAGGATAATCTTGTGCATAACAACAGGGCAGACGGAATCTTCGGTTGGCAGAATGACGAAAATGTTCATACGATTACACGGTATACAGCATATCGCAATGGAGGGTCTGGTATTGAGCTGGGGGCGTACACAAACCGGTATCAGTTCTTCGATAATGTACTCTTTGAGAACGGACAGGTAGAGCTTAGATTGAAAGCAAATTCGCATGCGAATCCTAATCAGAAATTTAATAACTTCAGGGTAGCTACTCTGGCTCCTTATGTACTGGAAATTGCCGAGTCCAATCTCCCTCCGTCAGCACCCGCGGAATTAAGAAACTGGAATATAACAAAGCTGGGAGCAGGCAATAAGGCTGTTTGGATACACGCTACAACCAAACAGCCGCGCGAAATGGATTTGATATGCTGGGCACTTCCCGGTGGGGCAGAGCTTGAGCAATCCAATTTCACTGTTACAGATTGGAGTCCCGGAACAGTCATACGTGTCCAAAGGCGCAATGGCACAGCGTATCAGTTTACTAACGGTACATTCAGCAGTATTCCTTCTTTCACCACCTGTACCGTTTCTCCTTCTACCGCCCCAACACCTACTCCTACTCCAACCAGAACCCCAACTCCGGTTCCCGGGACTCCTACTCCCACCCCAACCCGTACTCCAACACCAGTTCCAAGCGGTGTTCCTACTCCTACTCCAACAAAAACTCCTATACCTACTCCAACCAGAACCCCAATACCAACTCCTACACCACTACCTCCTTCAGGCCTTCAGATTTGGACGCTTGATTTTACTCCTAAAACTCCAGCCCAGGGACAAAATATCACCTTTGAGATATCGATAGCTAATTTTGGCAATAATCCATCTCCTGCTACAACTGCCAGATTCTACGATAGCAGTGTTGAGCCTGATTGTAATCAGTCCGGATGGTTTGCCGAAGTACCAATCAGTCCTCTTGTCCCATGGTCTATAGACACAAAGTTATTCACAAAACAGGGAGGTTTTTCCACCTCAGGAACACACAGTGTGTGGGTGGTTATAGATGAAGCGTGTGAAACTAGCAAGGTTAACATCTTGATTACTGTTACTTCATTAACACCTACTCCAACAAGAACACCTTTTCCTACAGCAATTCCGACAAATACTCCTACTCCATCTGTAGTTCTTACTCCTACTCCTACACCAACAAGAACTCCTACTCCAACAGCAACAAGAACCCCAACACCTGCTCCGCCAAAAGCTCCCACTCCAACACCTCCTGCAAATCCTTCAGATCTTCAAATCTGGTCTCTTGTTCCCTTGCCAGCTAATCCATCCAGAGGACAAAATATCACCTTTGAGATATCTGTTGTTAATTTTGGAGCCAACATTTCTCCATCTACAACTGTAAGACTTTATGAAAGCAGTACTCAACCCAACTGTTCAAACCAGACAGGTCTTTTTGGTGAAGTACCAATCAGTCCTCTTGTCCCATGGTCTATAGACACAAAGTTATTTACAAAATTAGGAGGCTTTTCCACCTTCGGAGCACACACAATATGGGCATTTGCGGATGGAGGTTGTGATGCCCCTGAAAGCGATGAGAACAATAACACACAGAGTATAGATGTGGTGGTGAATTGATGGAAATTTTCCCTACTTGCAATTTTACCGTGCATGGTTTATACTCGACCCAGGTAAAATTTTACCCACTCCTCTCTCTGATTCTCAGTTGACAGGTAGATGGGAATTCAGAAATATTTAATGAAAGCATATTTCCCAATAAAAAAACTTAAGTATATTATTTTCGTGGCAAAAGCCCCGCTCCGCGGGGAGAAGGGGGGTGAGTAAATGGCTTTTCAAGATCAAACATTAACTTGTCGAGATTGCGGTAAAGAATTTGTCTGGACTGCATCGGAACAAGAATTCTATCAACAAAAAGGATTCCAAAATGCGCCAGTGAGATGTCCAGCTTGTCGCGCTTTGAAAAAAGCTCGTATGGATGGAAATCGCGGTGGAGAACGTCAATCTTTCGAGATTACATGTTCAAACTGTGGTAAAAAAGACACTGTTCCATTTCAGCCAAGAGGCGATAAACCAGTCTTTTGTAAAGATTGTTTTAGAAAACAAAGGCAAGGATAACTTTTAAACTTAGGAAAATCAGTTGCTCCCACATTCTGAGCTTCAGATAATCTGATGTTTTAGCATTGCTAAACTTCATAGGTGAAGTATTTTTTTAGTTGAGAGACTATTTATTCTTATTTCTGTGATTTTTTGGTTTTTGTGGTTAAGACTTATTTCATAGGATGAATACCTGTTCTCATGTAAAATGTGGGAATATATTTTCTTGTACTTTTTCCCCGCAAACAGTACCAAAAGCTCTTTGCGGGTGAAAGTCGAGCTATTTTTGTTCGCTCACTTATCGGGTGATTTCACCCCCTCCTCAATCCCGCTTAGCGGGATGAGGAATCCCCCTGATGCGTTCGCTCACAAAAACTTAACGCTCTTTGTTTCAGTCGCAAAACTAGACTTAAGACACAATATTTCATTTTGTTTCTGTTTCCATACTAGGGGATTATATCATAGTTTGAGGCTATTGAGCGGATTTTGTTGCTTCTGTTGGTGGGGGGATTTCAACGGGCGGGTTTTGCGGCGGCAACTGAGCGGATGGCGTGCTAACATTTAGAGGTGGGGCAATTAATGGGGGAACTTCAGGTATTACAGCAGTTACCTTTCCTTCTATTTTGCTTTTGATGACCTCAATCTCCGAAGTTATTTGCTTAAGACTATTCTGGTCAGTACTAACGAGCCCTTTTACTATCTCGTATTGAGCTAATGCCTTATCTAAGTCTCCTTTATTTTCTAGAGCATGGCCAAGATTATAGTGGGCATTGGCAAAGTCTGATTTTAGATTTACAGCTATTTGAAATTGGGTTTGCGCATTTTCCCATCGCCCAAGCTGGTAGTAAATACCGCCAAGCAAAATATACTGTTGCGGGTTATTCGGATCCAAAATCAAAGCCTGTTGTTGTGTTGCAATGGCAAAGCTTTCGGAATTCTGGCCAAAGCCGATAAGGCTTCGGTAAATAGAGGAAAGATTTTGCCAATTAATTGAAGTTTGAGGGGATAGCGTTGTGCTTGTTCTTGCTGCATTTATTGATTGCTGTATAAGCCTATAAATTCTTTGTTGATCTGATGCGCTTGGGCTTGCATCTTTTGGTTGCGAACTTGCCAGAGAATTTGCAAGAGAGAGATTGGTTTGGGAAAATATGCGGTAATAGTTTTCCCTGTAAGGAAATATTGATATTGCCTGTGCTTGATTTTGATAAGTTTCTGTGGCTTTGTTTTTTGATGCCGCAATAAGTGCGCTTTGGAATTTAATATCAGATATTAAGTAGCTAGTGCTAAAAAATCCTAAAAAACCAACTATAATAAAGATTATTATTGCAAATATAACAGGTAATATTTTGCTGGTGTCATGTCGAAGATGATGTTGCGGGGTAATTGACGGGGTGGAAGAAAGAGCTTCAACATTAAATAATCCTTTCTTAAGAGCTACGATTTGAAGCTCTATATCAAAGAATTTTTTATGATCTGCTTTTATTAAGCTTTGTACAACCGCGAACAATCCAAGAAGAATAAAAAATATGGCTTGTATTGTAAAACCGACAGGTAAAATAATAAGAGCGGCAATCGCAAGAACCAAAGATATCGAAAAAGGATTTACAAATTTATTGCTTCCGGCAATTACGACCTTTCCTCCTCTTATTATCAGGAAAACAAAAGATAAAAGTCCCAAAAATCCTGTTGTTGCCAAAAGCTCAAGTATAAAGCTTGATGACTTTACAAATGTTAGATTCCAAAGTGTTTGGTTTTGGTTGAATGCGGCTTGTTTAAATCTTGTAAAGTCAGTCGCAAATGTGCCAAATCCGCTTCCGAAGAAAAACCCTTGTACGAATCGATTTGTGTCCTGGGAAATACTCGCAAAGGCAGTTTGAAGGCCTATTTTGTAGGGGAGAATAATGAGTTTTTGCCCCGGAGTTGGCGGATTAAATATTTGATATACATTAAACAAAAGCCCCATTAAGATAACTATTGATATAGTTATGAAAATAAGCGATTTTACAGAGTTGTTTCCGGATGGGTCGTTGGCGGTTGAACTGCGGGTAAAATATAATGCAATTGGTAAAAGTATGGCCAGATATACGGCTTGATCCAAAAGTGATCCTATAGGGGTAAATATTTGTGATTGCGCGATTATAAGCGGAATTAAATGTATCTTAAAAAAAGACAGGATAGATAATGTGGACAGAATAACCCCGCCTAAAAGAAGGGATAAGATCAACGGTAGAATTGATTTATTGTCGCGGATTATATTTACAATTACAAAAAAGGAAAAAACCGCAAAGAGAATCGGCACAAACGCGATTATTGAGTCGAAACGATTCACGGCAAAAAGAGCAGATAGAAAAAGCATTAAGGAAAATAAAATTATCGGCAGATCAAGAAAAGTTCTTCGCAATTTTACAGAGCCTTCAATAATCATCCTGATGACAAAAATAGAAAGCAATATCAGAACAACTGCGCCCAAAAGGAATTGTTTAGGGATAGTGAAGATGTCAGTTGTTATGGTTGTGATAAGAATAGGGAAGGCAAGAAATAAAAGGCCTAATAAAAATACGGAAATTGCGCTAAGGTATGAGGATATCTCATTTTTCGACTCCATATTATTAATCCTATCTGTAAAACAAAATAATGTCAAGGATAATTTTAGTTTTATTTTAATTTATGATTAGCCAGTTGAAAGGGGTGTTGGTCGCGCTTGGTGACGCGATGCCTACTGTGAACGATTTATCTGGCGCTTGGCGAAGCAAGAATGGTGTTTGGCCGCTTGGGGTACCTGCAGGTGTTATATAAATTAAGGACTTGTCAGTTACTAATTTATTGTTAATAGTAATTTCTGCTTCGCGGGCGCGCACGTATGCAGTGCCTGCAGATCCTGTTGCAGTTAATTCTTTTGAAGAAATAGCAAAAGCGTTTTTCGCAATACTTAAGTTGAGTTTGTTAAATGTTCCGCTTCCCGATGCGATTACATCCCCGCCAACTGTTAAATTTTTAGCGATTTGCGCATTTCCATCGACTTTAAGATCCCCATTTGTATCAATATAAACCAATCCTCCCATTATTGACAAATTTCCTTGTCTTAACGGCTGAAGCTCAAGAACTGCTCCAAAGGTGTTAATTGAATTGTCTTGAAGCACTAATGATCCTATAGAAAGATGTCCGGTAATCGAGGTATCGGCAAGGCTTGTAGGACCAAAAGAGATTAATTCTTGGGCAAATAGATCGGTATTGGTGTTTTGTCTTTCAATAGAAGCAAGTGGAGCAGGGTAGGGAGAAATAATGCTCAATTGTTCTATGTTCTGGGAAGCAGATTCAGATGAAGCTTTGTGTGTTTCAGTTTCGTTTGACAATAAAGCAGCAGGAGTGCTTGTTTTAGTTTCCGATGAGTCGTTAAGGATTGTTGCAATGGGTTTTACCGGAAGCGGGGAGACAATATCGGTGTGGATTTCATTGATTTCCGGAATTGGCGAGACAATGCTAGATGTTTTCGGGTTTTCCGTATTTGGGGTTAATATATTTCCGGTTGTACTTATATAAATAGATGGATCATACCAGGAGACACTAAGCACCACTAAGACTCTTCCGGTACATACGAATTGATCCGAATGATTAGTCCTAATCGATCCGAATTCGGATATATTCGGAGAAACACATTCGGATGCATTAGGATTGAGTGCCTCCATCGCTTTTCCAACGATTGTTCCAGCAGATGTGGCTTTGACAGCAACTCCGGGGATTGAAGAGAAGGTAAGTGAATCTCCGGGTTTTATATTACCATTAATAGTAGATACTTTCGTATATACCTGTCCCACAAAACCGACCCTTATAGAGCTTTTTCCTAAATCAACACCTCCTGTAAATCCGCCATGATTAGAAGCAATGCCTACTATCTTATTGTTATTTTGGTCGCAAGGAAGAACAAGTCCTAAATCATCGATGCAGACAAGCGAGCCATATTCAATATCCTGGTTTTCATCCTTTTTAAGATATTCCGCAAAATCAGCAATGCCGGATGTTTTAAAGTCAACACCGGCTGCGCCGGATCCTCTTACGGAACCAACTATTCCTATTCCTGCTGTTTCAAAATTTATGAAATGATTCGTATTCTCAACTGCTATTGGAGAAGTATTACCAAGTTTTATAATTAATCCGGCTGAGTCTGTGCCTATTGCGGTATTAAATATTTGAGCTGCTGCCGAGGCTGCTTTTTCGTCTTGGACGTCAAGTTTTAAAAAAGGTGTTGTTGTGCCAATTCCGACATTCCCGGATGTTGCAATATAAACTTTAGGAATATTTGAGTTATCCGTATCAAAAGCCAAACCACTTGCCGAGCGTACATGAAAAGTTGAATCAGAATTTTGGTAAAATATCGCGCCTCTTTCAGTAGTATTTTGGAGCCAACGCGCAAAAACATTATCGTTTTGACCGGAAGATATGGCGATTTCCGCATTGGATCCATTTACATGAAGAGCGTAGGCAGGCCCTGTTGTTCCAATTCCAACCCTAGCGTTGGTTGAATCAAACGTTACGAAAGTGTTTCCTGTTGCATTGGCTATATTCAGAGCGGATGTAGAATCGCTAAATGGCTGCCATTTATTACCGGATTGCGAAATAATATTGCCGTTATTATCCACTGCAAATTTAGCAGCGCTTCCTGTATAAGCGCTAATAAGTTGACCTGTTGCGGTTTGATTGATGGTAAAAGCTGAAGTGGCAGAACTTGTTGCCAAAATTGCAAGGGAATCATTAATTTCTACAGCGCCAATAGCGTTTTCCATGTTACTATTTTCCGTACTATTAAATATGGGTTTTTGTAAGTCGATTTTTCCCAAATCCATTGGCGCAATTTCTACGTTTGTATTTGACCCGGGTGTCGTTGACAGTATTAGAGTTTCACCCATCAGTTTAAACTTTCCTCCGGTTGCCTGAAACGTTGGTTCACTATCGCCGTCAATAGTAAGGTTGCCGGAAGAATCAAGCGCCAAAACTACATTTTTCGTATCATGGTTAGGATTTGTTATTAGATTAAGTCCTTGCAATTTTTGCGCGTTAGCAGCAAGACTAACACCGGCCAGCGGTTGCCGTGGAGTAAGCTCAGGCTCATTTCCAACAGAAACACCAAGCCACAGAGCCTGATTTTGCGCAAATAGATTTTGAGATAGGGAAGTGTTATCGCCAAGAATTGCCGAGAATTTCCCCTGAGGATCAGTATTTATCTCTACAACCTCCTGCCATAAAAGACTTGAGCCTGTCGCAATCTCATCATTATAAATAGACATACGCACCGGTGTTTCGCTGACTACCATGGCATTGTTATAGTTGTCTTGTAGTCTTCCGGAAAAAGTAAGGATGCGCGGGGAGTCGGTTTGTAATGTTCCCAAAACGGATTTTTGGTTTTGGGGGCTTTGAGTTGTGAATTGATAGATTGCAACACTTAGAAATGAGGTAAATAGAAAAAGTATTGCAAAGGGTACATATCGGATGGAAATAGACAAAGGCGCGTAAAATCTTTTTGGAATGGATGAAACATGGGGAATCGAGAGTCTAGTCAGCTTGTCAAGCGGGAAAATTAAGCTTAGATCGAATAGAAAGCCTATTCCTTTAAGGGTCTTTTGTATTACACGTAGAGGAGGGAAGCGGGAGTATTGGAGCTTTTCTAGATTGAACATTGGCGGCGATTCTAATGTTTCGCTTAATTTCGGTTCTAATTCTGAATTCTGAATGAATCCTTCTACGGTTGCCCAGTTGATGTATTTTCGAATAGATGAAAGCTTGCGGTTAATGGTTCTTGGCGAAAATTGAAGATCAAGAAGCCGAATCTTGTATACATTAACCATACTTACACTAATTTGACTTAAGACATCCTCTTTGGTTAATTGTTCTACCCATGCAAGGAAATGTCGTGCGTCAAGGATATAGTTTTTTATAGTAAGAGGTGATTTGTTCTGTAAATACAAGTAATTTTTGAATGCTAACAGATGCCATTTATCCTTTAGGGCTAAAGAATTTGCGTTTGAAATCTTCATTTGCTCGAAAGGATCTTCGGAAATAATAGATTCAGCTTTTAGAAATTGGAAAAATTTTCTAAGAGTAGACATATGACGTTTTAATGAAACAGCGGAAAGCCTTGACTCTTTGATTATGGACTCTTTATAAGATTCAACAATTTGCGACGCAGCCATTGTGGAGGTAGAATTTGTTTGTAAATTATACTGTTTTTTATACCAGCTAAAAAAACTGTTTAAATCAGCCCGATAATTTTTCACGGTTTTTTTAGAAAGGTTATTCTGGGGAGAATTCAGATAGTTAGTAAAACGCACTAATAAATCCATATTTGTAAAATTTTATAAAATATACTAATTTAGATTCAAGATTATACTAATTATACCGATTATATTGACTCTAAATAAATAGTAGGACGAATATAATTCTTTGTCAATATGTCAAAACAACATAAAAATGATACATTAGGATGCTTAAAGATTTTTTAGATAATATATGGACGTTTGAAGAAATACAAAATTAGTGTTTTTAAGAAATTATTCGTCAATTAGTTAAATTGGGTCAAAAGACCAAAATATTGAAGAAAAACGACTATTCATTAATATATCAAAATACATCGACATAGTTGGAATTGTTTGTGATAGACTATGGTCTACTTAGTAGATTGTTAAAATATCAAGTTATTTATTTTGAAAAAATTTGGTCGAAATTGTTGCCAGATATAAGAAGATAAATAGGCTCGGAAGGCTTTAATTTAGCAGCTCTGAGTTGTAAGTGATACATATTCTGATTGGTGTGATTAGATTAATTTAACAAGGAATAAGTCCATTATTTGCGTTCTTAGTTATTAACTCTTGAGACAAATTGATAAATCATTCTTGAAACTGCCAAAATTTTATTCGCTGCTTTTTCGGGGCTATCCTTTACCATTACACATAAAATATATTGCCGTTTGGGAACATACACAATACCGCAATCAGATGTTACCAAAACTCCCTGATCTTCCCTGTTTACTACACCAAATTTGTCAGCTACTCTAATTTCCTTTGGAACTGCCGCGGAAAGCATATTATACCTTTTGTCTCTTTTTGACAAGATATCCAATACTTCATTTGAGTTATCATACGAAAGGTATGAGGAAAAATAAAGACTTTTCAGAACCGAACTGAAGTTTTTTGGAGAAACATCCAGTGTGCTTTCAATGCTTTCTTTTGGAATATCCAGATAATCATAAATAGTCAATATTTCATTGTCTGATCCTGCCTTTCTGATAAGTGTTTCGTTAACTGCATCCCTAAGCATATTAAAAGCGGTATTGTCTGATTCAAGAAGCGTCAGCTCAACAGCCTTTCCAACAGTGATTTTTACTCCTTCTCCTTCTTTATATAGCTCGCCATACGCTGAGTCTAATTGATCTTTCCTGACAGTTAAGAAATCCTGTTTAGATAATTTCCCTTCTTCGATTAATTTGTAAATTCGCATCACTGTTGGAATTTTGACAAGGCTGGCGCGTCGAAATCCTTCTTTTTCGTTAATACCAATAGTGATTCCTGTTGGAAGGTATTCAAAATAGATTCCAACCATACTTTCTTCTTTTTGGGTAAATTCTCTCAGATCGTTCCTGATTTGAGTAAAGTTAATGATGATATCATTCGGGTTTTCGATAAAAATCCTTTTTGCCAAAAATGGATGCTTATTTTCTTCTTCGGCAACCGGTTGAGTGTCAGCTTTTTGAGATTTTTGGGGCTGAAGAAACATAATTGCCCATAAAGCATTTCCTGAAAGACTGAAAATAATAATTATAAGAAGAAGCTTATTTATATCCATAACATAACACAATAGAAATTTCTATTCAACTTTTTAATCTATCTGAGTAGAGCTCTTTTCCTCCAAGACAAAACTGTATACAAACCACCAGAAGAAGAATAGCCAAACAATGCTGACAAGAAGCGAGCCATATTCATGCACAATCGCGGCAGTTAAATTTCCAACATTGTAAGCAACTAAAATAACAACAACGATACGCAAAATATTCACCAGAAATGTTCCCAACAGCCCAATTATAAGTGTCTTGACCTTTGAAGCATTAGTATATTTATCCCCCTGCAAACCTACCCAAGACGTAAGTATGAAAAAAAGCAAAGATTGCCAGCCTATGCAATTCCAGATAATCTCAGCAATAAATGGCTGAGTATTTCCAAGCACAACATATTCTTTTGTAACCGTTACCTGCATTCCAAAAAGCGTAAGAATACCCCCGACCATTTTCACCTCAAAAGGAACAATAATATCGCGTATAAACCAGTATCCCTTAAGGTTAATAACGATTCTTGTCAAGATATCATTAAATGTTGCCATAAATGGAAGCAATGAAAGGATAAGCACCAGGATCAAAAAGATTGTGATAAATGTTTCTCTTGACGGATGAAATCGTGTTAAGTTTAAAGTGTTTTTCATAATTAGTAATTAGAAATTAGAAATTTTATTCTATCTGTCTTCCCATTTGTCGGAAATCCTCAGATCGTTTATCTTTCCTATCAAAATCTGCGAATTAGCTAAAGAAGGAATTGTTTCAGCGAAGATTTCTCTTTTGAGTTCACCATTAATATATATCCGTTTGATTTTTGTATCTCCTGTAAAATCCCAAGTTACCACAATGTTAAATGTTTTACCGAAATGATCATCTCCCATATCGCCGTTTGGCCCTTCTGAACCATCCTCTTCTCCCATATCATTATAAATATCGAACGCAAGCCACTTACCGCTTCCTACAATCTCTATTAAATTTTTTCTATCTACCCCGTTGAAATTTCCCCGGAAGAGAATTTGATCTTCATCCTTCCAGTCAACAACAACAGTAAATGCGATTGTTCCCTGATTAATTGGCATTATATTGCTGCCTGCATACTTTGTCATATAAGATGGAGTCTCCAGCTTCTCAGGAGTTGGAGTGGGAATTATTATTTGAGCGCGAGTTGGCTCCTGAGGCAATGCGGAAGGCGCCGGAAAAATTACAAGAGGATGATGTTCCTGGGTTGGTTTTGTAGTAATTGTAATTGTAGGACTATGAATACTTTCTTCTGGGATGTAAGTAACTGTTGGGGATCCTATTTCTTGCTTTACCAGCTCAGTTTTCTCGCCTGCTACTTCTGTTTTTAATGATTTTTCTTTTTGATCAACTTCTTCAATTTTTTGGAAAGCTATTAATAGATACAAAAGTACAGCAAAAACAAGAACTATTGGTACTACTGCCATCCGCACTACGGTCCTATATAGCAGCTGTTTTCTTTTTTTTCTCTCTTTTATTCTTTTTATTCGTGAATAGGTTTGCATATATTATGCTATCTATTTATGACGATCAATATTGCCTGCTTCTTCCGCAATTTTCGAAAGATTCTCGGCATGAATGGCAAAATAGCCAAAAGAACAAGGTTATATTCAGGAATAGGCGCAAATTCGTAGTTACTGGTACCCGTAAGGCGTACAACCACGCCAACAGCAGTTGTACCAGCGCCTACTTCCGGAGCAGAAAGTTGCGTCATATCTGCTGCTGTCCATCCATAAGAAACTTGACCGTCCCAAGCAATACTCGCTGCATCGCTTTTATTCCAGTAGGCTTGATTGGTTGCATCTGTAATGGCATGAGCGTACAAATCGGAATTGGATGAGTCATAAGTTATGGAAACGGTTTCTAGATTGCTGCCTTGGCCCGTCCAAGGATCAGACGCGTTTGTCCATGCTACAAGACAATCTGCTGTATCGCAGTCCGCAAACTGGACTGTTGGATCGGCAGCAGTTGTCCCATCATAATAGCTCATCTTACAATTATCAGTCGCAGGACACCATATTGTCCCGGCAAACCGCGGACCATCCAAATCAAAAACCGATCCGGCGGTACAAGCATCATTGGTGCAGGCAGCAAAATAGGCATCCTCAGATCCGGATGTAGTCTCGCCTACATATATAATTTTGCATAAAATTGTTGTAACAATACAACTCATTGCAACTTTATAGAATGTGCTTGTTGTAGCGCCGCCGGTTACGTCAATATCCGTAAGGGTCGCTGAGGCGCAGGTCGCAGATGCATTACAATCAACAAAGGTCAAATCTCCGTCTGTACCATCACCATAGACAACCCTGCACTCCGTATCCCCCCCGATGCAATCTATCGAAACAGGTGATGCTCCGGTAGTTGAACCAATATCGCTATCTATAACTGTTTTTCCATTTGTTGAGCAGTCCTCATCAGATGTGCAATCAACAAAACACAAAGAATTGGCATCAGCGCATCCACCTGTCGCGCTATTGTCATGATAGACGAGCTTGCAATTATCTGAAGCTACACAATAGAGATCAACCTTTGCTGTGCTGCCGGAGGTGCCATCAATTTGCGTGCATACCCTGTCGCCGCTTGTACAAGTACCACTTGTAGATGTACCCGTACACGTTGCATCAGGACAATCAACAAACTTTACATCGGAAGCTGTAAACTGATTGTAGAGTATTTTGCAGTTTGTGTCGCTAGGACAGCTTATTGAAGTATGCAGAATAGTCGTATTGCCTCCTAAATCATTTTCAAGCTCGTTTGAAACAGCAGGTGACGAACATTCGTCATCGCCACAGTCAATCATCTTAAGAGCCGGGGTTGTGGTATTCAGATCATCCCCATACGCAACCTTGCAATTTGTAGCAGAAACACAATATACCGAAGCGCCTGCTTGATCGTTTGCTGCGCCAATATCAGCATCCAGAACTGTTGATGTGCCGGTAGAACAGTCCTCATCGTCACAGTCTCTAAAAACAAGACTAGGTTGAGATCCACACCCGGCAGCGGCATCTATACAGTCTGTGTATACAACCTTGCAATCAGTAGAAGCTGTGCAATACATATCAATATCAGAATCGCCGTCATCGTTAGTTGTTCCGGCATCAGCATCGATTTGCGTCTCGGCAACATCAGTTGATGAAGTATTCAGGGAAAATAAATCAGCCGAGGCTGTGCCATTTTGCATGAGCACCCAGATTGTTGTTCCATCGGTTGTTACCGAATACACAGTGTCATTGTCATTTACAATTTGCTGATTATTACTGCGCCATTCGGTAAGATTATCATCATACAAAGAATAAGAGAGATCACCGTCTTGAAAAATTACAGCAACAGAAGTTGAACTTAAGGAAACAATTACAGGTCGGTCTCCGTCGGTCAAACCTGCCCCGGCCGTGCCAAAGACAATATTTCCCGGATGAATATCAGTCATTGCACATGTTCCATCTAACGCCGTAACCCTATATACACCTACCCCTGCTGAACCTCCGGTGGTGTCTGAAAAAGCCACCACAGCAATTGTGTCACTTAGCTCTGCTACAGACACCATATACGTTGAGCTTATATTGGCTGAGGCGGTAAGCGAAACGCATTCAGTGCCAAGCGTGTCACTGCTGGTATCCAGTCTTCTGGCCTGCGGTTCATTGTCCCCATCATCTACCCAGAAGACATGAATAAAACCATTTGAAACCGCTATAGAAGGATTATGGTTATCCGTATCAGAAGAATCAGCAGATATTGTCGTTGCCGCGTCCCAGCTCACGCCATCAGTAGAATCCTGATAGCTAACGATTCCCCCGTCAGCATGGAATGCGTACCACTTGCTATTTACAAAGGCGACTTTACGCTGCAAGCCACCATACTGCACATCAGCATCAGTTGCTGTGCCTGATATAATCACCGAGGGGTCAAGGGATACTGGATATGCGCGGGTTTGGTCTTGCAGCCATTCCTTTGTAGATAGACCTAATGTTTTGGTTAACTTGTGTCCTGTACTTGTTTTCTTAAGAGTTATTGAAACATCATTGGTAATTTTGTTTTCAGCGTCTTTGATAAACGGCCTGGAAAGCTTAAATATTTCAGTGCCATCTTCAGTATAGAAACCAAACGCGCTTGGATCATCTGGTGATATTACTTTCACATCAACAGTCCGGACTGTTTGCTCGATTGTACTCCCGATAGCATTAGCTGCTATGTGGTTTTTAATTATGAACTCCTCTGTGATTAAATCGCCGTTGATAGTATACCGAAGGTCAATATCTTTAACAACATCCTCATAAACAACTTCTTTATCCTGATATATTTTTGTTTTTTTAGGATTAACAAATTTCCCACCAATCCGATTCGTTTCAAATTCAATTTCTCTAGCCCCAAGTTTAATACGGACTTTTGGCGATTGATGGAAAATGAATTCAACTGTTTCTCCATTTTTTGTCTTTTTAGCGACTGAACTATAGCCTGTGATTTCTTTAGACAGGCCGTTCCTAATGATTGTTTTCTTGTTCTTAGGTTCTTTCTTTGCTCTTACCTCTTCCGATCTTTCTAATTGATCTTTATTTGTATTTTTCGATTCTGATTGTCTAACAGTTTTTACCTCAGGTTTCGCTGCATATGCAGAACTTGAAAACTGCAGGGTATTTGCGAAATTTGTTAGGAATATGGTGACAATAAGAAGAAGAGCCATGCTCGCATTCCCCACCCACCGTACAGTTTTTCGCCTGACTCTAAAGTTTTGAAATGTATTATGAGAAGAGACTAATGCGAATACATTAGTGGCTATTCGTGAGCGATTAGTGGTATTTAGTGTAGGCGCAGCGCGCCCGCCGAAGATCCCCTGCACAAACCTATACAGTCTTCCAGGCGTAAACGTATCTGTTATTCTTCCTGTTTTTGGTGTTCTAAACCATGGGCCTTCTTCTTTTGATATGAATCCTTTAATAGCTGCGTATCCCTGGAAAGGAGCAACAATGTAGGAGAGAGTAATGAATGAGAAAAGGCCTAAGTAGTCTTTCTCATCTGATTCCTCAAGGAATAGTCCTACCATGTTAAGAAGAGGAAGAGCAAGAAGGTTGGTGAAAACTAATGACCATCCCCATACTTCTGTCCAGAATGGGAGACGTACTTTAAAGACTACCTCTGCAATAAACCAGGATAGAGTTCCTAGGATAAAGAATGCAGCCTGGAGATAATAGGGACTCAGGTACAGAAACTCCAGTTTTTCAGGAAGAGTTAAGGGTGATTGTTTCCATACTCTCTTTTTCTCCTTGTCATGCTGAACTTGTTTCAGCATCTCAGTTCGTGAAGAATCGAGATCCCGAAACGAGTTCGGGATGACAGTGGAGGAAGATTCCCATTTTCCAAACATCAATCTCACAAACATTTTTCTAATGTTATGGCTGTGGCCCTCTGCCCATCTCATTCTTTGTCTTATTAATCTTTTAATTGTTGATACTCCTTCTGCAGGAGCTTGTATATATGGTGTATAGACTACCTTGAAACCTTTCTCGTATAGTTTTAGAGTTAATTCAAAGTCCTCTGTTATTGATGTTCCCCAGCCAATTTGAGATAGGATGTCTTTCCT
>Ga0209541_10003379_pt1 | contig 29379 bp, 26 predicted proteins | sample RifCSPlowO2_01_FD_184027 | JGI IMG/M metagenome (GOLD analysis project Ga0209541, IMG submission 184027) | Groundwater microbial communities from Rifle, Colorado - Rifle CSP2_plank lowO2_0.1 (SPAdes) (version 2) | ecosystem: Environmental > Aquatic > Deep subsurface > Groundwater | place... | reverse complement strand
GGGGGATTTGGAAGCTTTGATGGTGCGGAAGCATTCATGAATCTTAAACATATTACTCACAATTTTGTAAATCCACATCAGCAGCTTAAAGGTATAACGCCAGCAGAAGCTGCGGAAATCAGGCTTCCGCTAGGAAGAAATAAGCTGCTGGATTTAATCAAATACCGTTCAAAAATGAAGATGACGAAAAGATGACAGTATCGTTCATAGGAAAAGAATATAAAGTTATCAGGAATCAGTAATTTCCATGGTTAACTATCTCAAAGCCTATCTTTTTATCGCCTTGGCTGTCGGAGGCATTGGCTTTCTTGACAGCAGTCTTAATTCACTAACAGTATGCCCTTGCTCATATCAAGTTATAGTAGATCTTATTGCTTTTCTTTTCTTTATCATAAACATTATCGCCTTGGGGCTTTTTTGGCACCAAAGAAAACCAAGCCTTACTCTTATCCTTCCCATATACCATCTCTTATTCTTTATAATCCTAAATCTAAGTGCTTCATTTTTTGCTCTGAATGATTCTTTTAGCCTAACAACACTAAAAATGTATAATCTCATCAGCATACTAGGATCTCTGTTTGAGATAGCCTTTAGCATTTATCTCCTTACTAAATTCAAGATGATCCAATTTCCTTCAAAATCCAAGTCGCATATTCATCATTAGGCTTAACATTGATTTTAGTAATACAGGGTATTTTATAAGGATGCATCTTCTTAATTTTTCTTTCCAATTGAGGGAAGAGCTGCTCAATAGTCTTAATAAGTAGAACATATTCGTTGGCTTTCTCTATTTTTCCTTTCCAGAGATACGTACTTTTAACAGGAAAACAATTAACACAAGCTGCGATTCTCCCTTTTAAGATGTGCTCTGTTATGCTTTCTGCATCTTTATTTGACAGCACAGTTACATAAACGTAAATATATTTCATCTTTATATCTTCTTTTCTCTTCAGGATTACATTTTTTCAAGGGCTTTAATCCCCAGGAGATTAAGCCCATTAGCCAAGATTTGGCGTACCGCGTCAACTAAAGTTAAACGTGCCGATTTGATTTTAACTTCTTCTGAGAGGACAGGACAGGAATGATAAAACTCATTAAAAACATGAGCTAAATCAAGGAGATAACGACATAAAAGATGGGGTTTATATTGTTTTGCCGCTTCCTTCACTGTATTGGAAAAGGTGCTCAAAAAAAGGACCAGAGCACGCTCTTGCGGTTGAATGAGAACTTCAAATGCGGCTTTCAGAGGTATCCGCCCGGCTTTCTCCAAGATAGAACAGGCTCGCGCATGGGTATATTGTAAATAGGGGCCGGTTTCACCTTCAAAACTTAAAGATTCTTCCGGATTAAAAACCATATCCCGCGTCGCATCAGTTTTAAGCATGAAAAATTTAATCGCTGCTAAGCCAATAAATTCTGCTCTTTGTTTTATTTCTTTCTCGGAAAGATCTCGGTAGCGAGTGCGAACTTCTCTCTCCGCCAGTAAAGCCATCTCGTCCATTAAATCATCAGCGTCAATGACCATTCCTTCTCTGGACTTCATCCTGCCTGTAGGCAAGTTTACCATCCCATAACTTAAATGATACAGATCTTCGGCAAAAGGGCGTTCTAACAACGAAAGAATCTTAAACAATTGCTGGAAATGGAGGCGTTGTTCTGAAGCAACTACGTAAATCAAGTTATGAAACTTATAATCCAGATATCGTTGCTGAGCAAGATACAAATCCTGTGTAATATACACGCTCGTCCCATCCCCGCGTAAAACAACCTTATTGGGAAGACCATATTGCTCTAAAGAAGCAAGGATATTTTTAGAGTCATCTTTTACAAAAACTTTTTTTTGAAGACCTTCAAACGCTACTTCTTTTCCTTGTTCATAGATCTCTGACTCGAAATACTCTTTATCAAAAGATATGCCAAACCTTTTATAGGTTTTAGCAAATCCGTGCAGCACCCACGAATTCATCTTTTTCCAGAGCTTTCGTACTTCCGCATTTTTATATTCCCACTGCCATAGCATCTGCTGTGCTTCCTCCTTTAAGTTAGGATCATCTTTCAGCTTTTGCGAAAAAAGTACATAGAAGTCCCCAACAAAATGATCTCCTTTTTTCTCCGGTTTTTTCCCTTTCCCCCATTTTTGATATGCGATCATGGACTGGCAAATATGGATGCCCCGGTCATTGACGATGTTAACAGGATGAACTTTATTCCCCTGAAATGAAAGTAAACGGCACACTGCATTTCCCAGAGCCATATTTCGTATATGGCCTAAATGCAGTGGCTTATTGGTGTTTGGACCGCAATATTCAACCACAATCGAGTCACGATCTTGTCCTGCACCGAATTTTTCTTTCTTTGTTCTAATTGGGGAGATTATTTCCTTTGCAACAAAAGGAACACTAAGAACAAAATTGAGATACGGTCCAACTACTTCTGCTTTAGAAATAAAAGAAGGGAGTTTTATCTTTTGTTTCAGTTTTTCCGCTTCTGCTTTTGGATTTTTCCCCAGTTTGAAACAAGAAAAAGCATAATCTCCCAGTTTAGGATCAGGAGGGACGGCAACGAGGTTTCCAACTTCCTCTTCCGGCAATCCCGTTTCTTTCACGATTATCTTCACAAGTTCCTGCTTAAATTCCATAAACAAACCAGAAAGTAAAGAACTTTATATAAATTATGTTCTTACGTGACTCTGTAGAAAAGTCGCCAATATGGCCAGTGAGCACTTGTCTATTCGTAAGACCGCTTTGCCCCAGCTCTCAGGAAAACAGTTGAGTAATATACGAGACGTCGAGAAAGCGACGGTGCGAACGGGACTTTTCTACAGAGCTTCTTACGTACTTTCTTACAAAAAATTAGAATACCCTCTGGTTATCTTCCTTTACTAAAATAACCAGTTTAGTTCTTGCATAACAGAAGGTCTTAAGAAGGGTACTTAATTCTTGAGCCATCTTCTTTAAATTTTCAAGAGTAATAGGCGGCACAGCTTCAATATGAATAAGAGCCGCAGTTGAATTTTTACGCAGCTTAGTGCGTGAACTTTTCCAATAATCTAACCTTGTAGCAATGATCCCTTTCTTATCTTTATAATATAACTCTCCTTTCTTTAATTTTCTGAAACTTCCACCTTTCTCCACTCCAGTAGCGATGGAAAAAGTAAGATCATGATCTATGCTCTTAGAATCATCAATGCCGACTGGAACAAAATATTTTAAAGCAATATAATAAACCAAGTTTTGCAAGCTATTTTTTGTCGCAAGAGTTCTCTTAGATAATACTGTTCTCATTATTTTTTCCAAAGAAGTAGAGTAATGCTTGCCTTTTAATCCTTCCACCACCACACGCCAATTAGAAATTAGTTCATGATACTTTTTTGTGTTTTTATGAAAAAGAAGCTGCACTAGCCTTTCTTGTTCCTGAAGAAGATGGCATGACTCTTCAAGCTTTGATTGAGGATCAAAAGAATTCACCTGCAAAAACGCGATGGCAAACTGAGGATGGAATTTTTCAAAGACCTCTTTAGCGATGATAATTTTCATAGTTTCATTTTTTCCGTAGTTTTCTTAGAAATCAAGCGAGAGAAAAATCTCCTAATAGGCCCTTTTTTCTCTCTGGAAGAAGGCAAGCCGTAGTGCTTGTTTAAATGATCTAAGTCAAAACGAATATCTTCTAATAATTTAACCTTTTTTCGCTCATAATAAGCCCTTAGCAGCAAGAGAAAAAGGTAAATGCCAAAAACTCCACCAACCAGAAGACTTACGCGAACCAGCCAAGGACGAATCATTTCCTCTAATTGACTTAGCCCTAAAAAGTCTGTTCCTTCAGGGATTTGCGCGAACTCCAGTTGGGCATAAATAAATGGTAGAAATAATAATAAGAGAAATAAGAGAGGCAATATTTTAATCTTCATCTTCTATCACTTTTTTTCTTAAAGACTCATTTAGGTGTTTTTATATGTTTCGTTGAGGTTTTTTATGATGGGACTTTTCAAGAATGAAGAAAATTTTATAAACAATTGATCAAAAGATATAATTTAAGATAGCCCCGTGGTGTAGCGGACTAGCATAGAGCCCTTTGGCCCTTCATGGGATGAAAGGCTTTGACCTCGGTTCGAATAAGTTCCGTAAGAATATAATGAGAAGCGGAGCTTCGACTTTCCGAGCGGGGCTATTTTTTTTAAGAATTTCAGGCTTTTTCTTTCCAAAAAGCCACCACCAAGTCATTAATTAACAATCTCAATCTTGGGCACAACTTTTCCTTCCATTTCCATCACTTCTTCTACTAATTTACCATAGTCTTTTGCCCCGGGGCTATTCCTCGCGTACTTAAAGATTGATTTTCCATACTTAGGCGCTTCTTTCAACTTTGAATTGAGGCGAATGGGCGTACTCAGCAGCCCTGGATTTTCCTTCTGGAGATCTTCTAAGGTGTTCCGGCAAATCCGCGTGCGCTTATCAAAGAGCGTGGGAATTATTTTTGTAATCTGTAAGTGATGGTCATAACTTTGATTGATTTTTTTCACAATTTCATTCATTTTCTTTAACGCATCATGCCCTAAAAAATCAGTTGACGTTGGCACAAAAGCTTCGTCACAAAAAGCCATCACATTCTGATTGAGAACCCCTAACGAAGGAGGGCAATCAACGAGCAAGTAATCATAGCCTTGAACCGTATCCAACAATTCCCGTAACAATTGCCGTGATTTCGGCTGAGTTGACATATAATGTTCGGCTTTGGTAAGTGTCTCCTTAGAAGTAATGATATCAAAATTCTTTGCCAAGGTAACAATGCACCTGCTTATAGGCACATTGCCTAACAAAGCATCATATAAAGTATAATTTGCCTGAATGCGTAATGAAAGATCAATATTTCCCTGAGGGTCCAAATCAACAAGAAGAACTTTTTTATCACAACGGGATAATCCCGCCGCAAGATTGACAGCCGTGGTTGTTTTCGCCACTCCGCCTTTATGATTCATCACACAGATTTTTCTCATCGCCATCACCATTTTTTATATTTTTCATTTTTGGAACAAGAGGTGGATTATAAAGTTTGCTGTGCTATAGGCCCCTATGAAATCATCGCCAAGGGGGCCAGTGACACGGGACTATTCGTGAGACAACCATGCCCTCGCTTTCGAAAAACAAGCCCCTCCTAAAATTATCAGCCTTTCCTGCGAGGGTGCGAACGAGATGGTTTCATATGCCATCATAATATTAATGACTCCAAACAAGAAAAGTATTTATACGACTCTGAAAAGAACCTCAAGAAATAATAATTACTGGGTAGTGCACATATTTGACTGATGGATTATTGCTTTTTATGCAAGAATTAGTTTAGCGTATCAGTCATTTCTACACACTACTAATTACTGAAAGAGGAGGTAAATACGCATGACTTCATTTCGTGAAAAGTGGCTGGCAGCAGTAGACGCAAAAAATTCTGTTCTGTGTGCAGGTTTAGATCCTGCGGAATTTAAAATGGGAAGAAGGGAAGAAGGATTACCACCAGGAGCATTTAAGCTAGCTTGGTCACTTAGATATATTAATGCCATTGCCCCTTATGCTGCTGCGGTAAAACCGAATGTGCAGTTTTGGAAAGATAACGAGGATATGGAAAGCCTACAGGCAATTGTTCAATATGCTCATGAAAAAGAATTAGTCGTGATTGACGATTCTAAGTTAGCAGACATCGGAGCGACGAATGATGCTGGCTTATATCATGCAAAAAAGAAAGGTTTTGATGCCGTGACTCTTGCTCCTTTTGCGGGAAATATGGAAGAAGCAGCAAAACAAGCCCAAGCCAGAGATATTGGGCTTATTGCCATGTGTCTTATGAGTAATCCTGAATATGAACGAGAGAAGAACAAGTGGGTCGCAACAAGAGAAGGAGATTATTGGGGAAATGGACGCTTAGAAACAGATCAAACGCTTATTGACGGTAAACAACATGTAAAACAATACCTCCAATTAGCTCGCGATGCGAATGCTTTTTATCTTGATGGAATTGTCATCGGTGCGCCAAGTGCAAAAAATCACATTAAAGAAGAAGAAATTGCCCAAGTAAGATATTCTGTTAGAGGACAGATGCTTGTTCTTCTTCCGGGAGTAGGTGCTCAAGGAGGAGAGGCACAAGTGATCTGGAGATATTTTGCAAAAGATGCTGTCATAGTAAATGTGGGAAGAAATTTAATGTTGCCCCGCGGAATGAAAACTACACCAGATGATCAAACTTACATAGCTAAACATTTCAGAGACATGCTTAATGAACTAAGAGCTGCTTAGTGCCTATCCCCGTAGAGTGTTCAGCAGCATCAGGTCGAACGCCCTCTATGGAAGAGCAAGGGCGTCGCGGGTGGCCGTCCCATCCGAGGACGCAGCCCCATCAGTGGAAAAATCGATGCGTTCGAAGCAAGAAGAGATCGTTGTCCATTCTGCTTAGACGGGAAAATGAACGGTCTTGAGTTACTAAACACCGTCTATGAACCGCCTAGTTGGATAGGCTCTTAATTTTTTTATTTTGTATAAAACTATAAAAAACGTTTAAAACAGAGAACTTTATTTTCTTTCAACACCATACTTTGCCATATATTGATTAAACTGCCCCATTCTTTCCCAATTAATCGGTTGTCTCCTTCCATCTATGAAAACAGGATGATTCTGTTTATGTAACCAATCTACGATAGCCCGAATTCCTCCAATACTATAAACGGGAATTCCTGTTTTCAGAGTAAAAGCAGATAAGGCATCCTCTCCCTTTGCATCTAAAACAACATGTGCTCTTTTCCATTCTGCTAATGCCTTATCAGAAAGACCTGTTGGAACTTCACGATCATAAACCGCAGTTGTTTGTTCACGATCGACGCCAATAAGTAAACCTATGATGGGAAGTCTCTTGCCCGTTCGCTTTTCTACCGCTTGAATCTTTTTGACCGCTTCATACTTTGTCTCTGCTGTTGATGCAACATCATCAACAATTAATATTCTAGCGTAGTTAAAAAAAGCATCCATCACAAACATTTTTTCCTTGCCGGAAGCATCTCCATGTACTTTTGCTTCCTTGCGATCGTATTCAAATCGAAGATCAACACTATAGTCCTGTTCAAGCATCATCGCGGTGGCTTGAGCGATGGCACTTGCCTTGTAAGAAGGCCCAAAGATAACATCAACTCTTTGATCTCCTCGATTTAAAGACAACTCAACCATTCGCTGTGCATAAAGCCTTCCTAACTCTGCAATGCTTGCCCCAGTTTTAAAAACTCCAGTGTTAACAAAAAAAGGAGTAGGTCGGCCATCTTTTAAAAATAAATCTGAAGCAAAATATAACCCTTTACGATCCGCAAGAGTCCGTGCTAGAGTTTCAAGTGAAACGCTCATGAATTCTTTTTATATCTCATTTGATTTAAATAATTATGTTTTTTTTAAAAGATATAATTGAAAAGAACTTAAAGAGAATACTAAGACAAAAAGGCAAAGAAGAATTTAGGCGCACTCTTCTTTGATGTCTTTTACTTCCAGCGTAAACTGCACCCTCGTAATCGTAGGATGAGTAATCACAGAACCCTTCTCGCCTTTCTTTAACGCTATTACTTCCGTTCCGAGAACTTTTCCTGTTGTTACTTTCTCAATTTCCAAAGGAACAACAACATCTGTCCCTGGACAATATTGAGGGGTTTTCAAAACATCATACCCCATTGCCCCGGCATACGCATAATTACCTTCTCCGCTTCTTACCGTGACCTTTTCGCCGTCGTTCGTCATTAATGTAACTTGCTTGATCGTACATTTCTTTTCACAATTTGTCTCATATAAAGAAGCGATAGTTTTACACATTCCATCAACACACTTTTCACTTGCAGCGCATTTGCTATTATCATCACATTGTGATCCTGATCCCTTTGCTTTTACTGTTGAAGGAGTTGTCTGCGTTGCCCCAGTTACAACTTCTGTCTTATTAACTTTATTACGTACCTCAACCCGCAGTACGGGCTCTTCTTTTGCCACTTCTGGTACACAACTAAAAAGTAAAATAGACACCAAGAAAAACGAAATTACTATTATAATCAAATTATTTTTCATTTTCACCCACCTCACTTCTGTAATGCTTTTTCGATCTTGGAGAGAGACCAACAATTTAATATATCTTTTGTTTCTGCCCAGCCTCGGCGCGCCATATTCAGCGCTAAAGCATAAAAAGGCAAATGGGCTAGGTCATGCGCATCTGTTGCTAAGGAGAATTTACACCCTGCCTCTAAAGCCGCTTTCACTTTTAACCCTTCTAAATCCATCCTTTTAGGAGAACCATTTATTTCTAAAAAGACTTTGTTATTTCTTGCACTCTCGAACACTTTTCCCCAATTCAGGGCTATTTCCGGTCGCTCTTCCAATAACCGATCCGTGGGGTGGCCCAATATATTAATAGTATTATTCTCGAACGCTTGACAAACACGCTTTGTCATTTCTGGTTCAGCCATTTTCGTTGAAAGATGAACAGAGGCAATAACCACATCCAATTCTTGCAGTTTCTTTCGGCTTAAAGGCAAAGTTCCGTCCTTCAAAATATCAATCTCGAGGCCAGAAAACACTTTTATCCCAACTTTTTTCTGCACCTTTTCAATCTCACGTACATAACTATCTAACCTTTTTTCCGTAAGCGGATGAACAATGCCCAGAGGTCCAAAATGATCATTAAAAGAGATAAACTTTAATCCTAATTCTTCTCCCTTTTGAGCCATTTCTAACAAAGAATTATTTCCGTCGCTCCATACCGTGTGATTATGAAAAACGCCTTTTACGTCATTCACGGCGATAAGTTTTGGTAACTTTCCTTCCAGAGCTGCTGTAAGTTCCCCTGTATTCTCACGTAATTCTGGAGGAATGTACTGCAAACCAAGTTTAGTATAGATTTCTTGTTCTGTTCGTCCTGTAATCCATTTTTTCCCTTTCAGGGTAAAAAGACCATATTCGCTGAGCGTATAGCCTTTACTTAAAGCAAACTTTCGCAATTCCACATTATGCTCTTTACTGCCAATAAAATAATTCATGGCCGAGCCGAATTCTTTTGCTCTAACAACTCTCAGATCCACTTGTAAGCCATTAGAGAGCCGGATGGAACTCTTCGTTGTCCCTTTCGCTAAAACTTCCTTGACATCCGGCAAGGAAACAAAAAAGTTCATTACCTGTTGCGGTTTTGAAGAAACGACAAGAAAGTCTAAATCACCAACAGTTTCTTTTCCCCGGCGGAATGATCCGGCAACTTCTACTTTTGCAACGATATCTAAAGAACTTAATCTTTTTCGTATTTCTTCAACAACAGGTTGAACTTGAAAATACAAAAATCGTCGCGGTTTCGTTTTAATAAACTGTACCCCTTCCCAGAGAATTTGTTCTGTTTTTTCCCCAAATCCAGACAGGGCCCTAATTTTATGCTTTTCAAGTGCTTTCTCCAAGTTTTTTATGTTTTTAATTCCCAACTTCTTGTACAAAACTTTTATTTTCCTAGGCCCAAGTTGGGGGACAGACAATAATTCTTCAATATCTAAATCTATTTCCTTCTTGAGTTTTTCATAATAGGACAATTTCCCAGTTTCCAAAAGCTCCGTAATTTTTTCCGCAATAGCTTTCCCTACTCCGGGTATTTCTTCTAATTCGTCTCTTCGATACACTTCACGGATATCTTCAGATAATGACTCGATAGACAAAGCGGCCCTTCGATAAGCTTGCGGTTTAAATGGAACTTCCTGTAATTCTAAAATGTCAGCAATAGTATTAAGGATTTTCACTACTTCAAGATTTTTCATAGAAGCAAGGAAAATAGCAGGGTTTTTATGATTTGTCATCTAGGAGGGAGATAAATTTACTACCATAGAGTTTATAAATTACCGAGAACGATCTTAATTTAATGCTTTCAGCAAGAACAATTGATAAGTATGTAGAACTGGTAAATGAAAAAGTGGCGGCAAGAACCGCTCTTACAGCACAACAAATTTTTGAGGCTGTGGAGAGAGATTGTCAAAATGAACTATCAAAATTAGTTGAAGATCTCCAAGAGATTGTCCCTCATTTGGAGATTCCGCCGCCGCATTTATATGCTTTAAATGCAAATCTTTTTGTAGCCATTCTGGGTTATGGAAAAAAGAGAAGAAAGCTAGGAGATCACACTTTCTTTAATCACCCTTATGAAGCGGCAAAAATTGCCGCTGAAGCTTATGGAGATCTTCGATTGACTGATCTGGACACTTTCCTTGTTCGCATCGGAATAGGATTACACCATGATAGAGCAGAAGAACGAGTTGAAGATAGACTTAAGAAAGAAAAACAAGAGATAAGAACAGAAACCGTCTCAGAAATATTTCCCAGAAAAAGACGCCTGCCTAATCGAAGAATCTTCTTCGCTTTCTCACAAGTGGCAGAGTACTATGGAGTCCATCTTCCAGAGTATGAAGAAGAAATGCCTGAGTACAGAAAAAGGCTGGAAGAACTAGTTGGAAGAAAGAATGTAAAACAAACACTACGGAGAAGAAATGCTAGTTCTCAAAATATTTGGGACTACTTTCCTCTTGCAGAGAAATATCGTGCCATAGTGGAAGAGAAAACCAACGACAGAGAAATACAGTATTTAGAAGAAGAAAGAAGAATTTTTGCCCATGAACTGGCAACTTCATTAATTATCGCAGAAAATTTTTGGGGGGAATTCGATGCTTCTCAAGTTCACCGAAGAATAAGAGTTTCCGTTAATTGCCTTACCAGAACAAGCGCAGAGCACTATTACAAATCATCAAAGAGAGTAGTTGCCAGTAGGAACTGGGATACAATTATTGGAAAACTTGTTGACAGAAGAGCTAACATGAGAAATTTAGATCTCAGAGAACCTGCAACAGATGAAATCAGATATTTTAAGTACACTACTAAAAGAGAAGAAAGACAAACAAGCAGAGAATTAAAAGCCAGTTTAATTAGAAAAGAAGACCGCCTTGATCTCGTCTCGCTTCTTACTTTAAGTGATGACGAAGAAAAAGGGACCATTGACCAAAGAGCATATGAAATTGTTAGAGAGAATGCCGAAAGACAGAGACGAGAAAATATATACGATCGAAAGAGAGGGAGCAGGAAAGTAGTACGTACTCATTTAAGACCACATGATAAATTATACCAGCTCTACAAAAATATTATTTCTATAACTCATATTCGCAGCAAGTATCAGCCCGCCGCGATTCCTGTAGAAGCAAAGTACCACCTTTATAAGCTGCTTGCAGAAACTAGAGAAGAAGCAGCAAAAATAGTTGAAGAAACGTTCTCCAGTTATTGCCGGCAGGAAAGTCCTAATTTTAAGCTTGCGGATGCCCGCCGCATTTATCTGGATATGCAAGAATATGAGAAATTAGGAGGATTTGCCAGAGTTACTCAGGAAGCTCAGGGAGCAAAAGACCCCTCCATTTTTGATGGGCTCCTAAAACGATACTTTGACCAGAGAGTAAGAGGTAACAAAAGCCTTAATGGAACTCTTCTCTACAACAAAGGAATGCTCTTTGCGACAGCTCTGGCATTACATAGATTAACTGAGATTTATATCCAAGATCAGGAATTTTATTTAGATGGAATGACTTACCAAGGTCTTAAACCTTCACTGCCAGTTGCAGGAAGAAATAGAGAATAACACTTTTACAACGAGAACATTAAATAGGTATAAGAATAATAAATTCTCACAATCTTCCTAGAAAAATGGTTTCGTCTCGGCTCATATGAAACCCTCGCCAATTCGCCAGACGGCCTGGCCTCCACATTCCTAAATCAGTGCGATTTTCTGTGAAATCTTCTGCAAGTGGAGGTGCGAACGGGAGGGTTTCATATGAGCCTTTCGTCTCGCAACCTTTATAAAAAATCCCTTCCCTACGCTTCTTTATGCCTCTTAACTGGAAAGAAATACAAGGTAAATGGCAGCAGAAGTGGCAGGAAGCAGAACTAGGCAAAGCCAGCGTGAAGAAAAACAAAGAAAAATTCTTTATGATCTTTGCTTATCCCGGCATCTCCGGTTTCCTTCATGTTGGCCATATGCGCGGTTTTTCTTACACTGATGCTATTTGCCGTTATGAACGCCTGCAAGGTAAGGAAGTTCTCTTTCCTGTTGGCACGCACGCTTCCGGCAATCAAGCTATTGCCTTTGCCAATAAAGTGAAAAACAATGACCCCGACTGGATCGAATACCTTAAAAATAACGGTTGTCAGAAGGAGAAAATCAAAGAGCTCACTGATCCAGCTAAAATCATTGAATATTTCAACCAAGTATATGTACAGGATTATTGGAAGAAATTTGGTTTTTTATGCGATTGGGAACGTTTTACGTGCACTACTTTTCCCGATTATGAAAAATTTATTCACTGGCAATTTAAGAAACTGCAGAAAAAAGATCTTCTCATTCAGAAACCATACTTTGCGACTGCCTGTATTAAATGCGGGCCTGTTGCCGTTGATCCTTCTGAGACTGACCTTTCTAAAGGAGGGAACGCAGAAAAAAATGAATACACAATATTAAAGTTCAAGTATAGCGACGATTACCTGGTCGCGGCTACCTTAAGGCCAGAAACAATTTACGGGCAGACTAACCTCTGGATCAATCCAGAAGCAAAATATGTGCGGGTTCAGGTAGAAAACGAACACTGGATATTAAGCGAAGAAGCGGCAGAAAAATTACGTTTTCAGAAGCTGGATGTTATTCTAAAAGAGAATATTGATCCCCAGAAACTAATTGGAAAAACTGCTCTCGCGCCAGGAATAGACACTGAGATTATTATTCTTCCTGCAACGTTTTGTGATCCAGCAATAGGAACGGGAATTGTTACTAGTGTACCAAGCGATGCGCCTTATGATTATGTTGCGCTTAAAGCTTTGCAAGATAACTATAAAGAATGCCAAAAGTGGGGGCTTGACCAGGAAGAAATACGATCGATTAAATTAATGCCCATAATTGAATCAAAAGGATTTGGAAAATTTGCTGCTCAAGAGATTGTAGAAAAAATGCAAATTAAATCCCTCCATGATCCAAAACTAGAAGAAGCCACGAATGAGATTTACAAAATAGGCCATCATACTGGAATTATGAGAGAGAATTGCGGCAAATATAGTGGGATGAGAGTAGAAGAAGCAAAAGAACTTGTGAAAGCTGACCTCCTAGAGCAAGGGAAAGCGGATCTTTTCCATGATTTGAGCGAAGAAGTCATCTGCCGTTGTGGGAATAGAGTGATTATTAAGCGTATTGACGACCAATGGTTCATTAAGTATTCTGACCAAGAACTTACAGAACGAAGTAAGGAACAAGCCAAGGAAATGCACATCCTTCCAAAAGAATATTATGATCACCTTCCCTCAATTTTAGACTGGTTTGGCGACCGTGCCTGTGCCAGATTAGGAAACTGGCTAGGAAGCAAATTCCCATTTGATGCCAAATGGACTATTGAGCCAATAAGTGATTCAACATTGTACCCCGCTTATTACCTTGTTTCTAAGTACGTCAATAATGGAACAATATCGCTTCAGGATCTAAACGAAGACTTTTTTGACTATGTATTCCTCAGCCAAGGAAAAGGAAAACCGGAATGGGAACTGATCAAAGAAGAGTTTAACTATTTTTATCCTCTCGATATCAACCTTGGCGGTAAAGAGCACAAGACCGTTCATTTTCCCGTCTTTCTTATGAATCATGTCGCCATTCTTCCTGAGGAAAAATGGCCGCAAGGAATTCTTGTGAATTGGTGGGTAACTGGGAAAGGAACAAAAATTTCCAAGAGTAAAGGCGGTGCCGAACCCATTCCCCAAGCAATAGAAAAATATGGCGTTGACGCGATGAGATTATATTATGCCCATATTGGCAGTCCTCATGTTGACGTCGTCTGGGAAGAAGAAGTGGTTTTAAATTACAAGAACGCTTTAGAAAAGATCCATGCCTTTGTGGAAGAAGCGCATCAACAAAAAGGGAATGAAAGAATGATTGATCGCTGGCTTCTTTCCCGCCTTCATGAACACATAAAACAAAGCACGAAGGTAATGCAAAGTTATGGATTGCGCGACTTAGCTTCTGTCGTCTACTTTACAATGTATGATGACCTGCGCTGGTATCTTAGAAGAGGAGGAAAATATAAAAAAACGATAGATGAATATACTTTAGCCTGGTGTAAACTTATGAACCCCATTACTCCTCATTTCAGTGAGGAACTAAATACTTCTGAAGGACTCATTTCAGCAGCGAGTTGGCCAGCAGCGGAAGAAGAAAAAATCAACAAAAAAACTGCCGTAAGTGAAGAATTACTTAAAGAGACGATGGAAGGCATACGTAATGTTGTAAAACTCGCCAAAGTGGAAAAACCAAAAAAAGCAATTCTATTTGTTGCCGAGAAATGGTTTTATGAACTATTTACTTTGCTTGCCCATGAAATAAACGTCACGCGAAACATAGGGGAAATTATGAAAAGAGTGCTGGAAGTAGAAGAATTAAAGATAAAAGGCAAAGAAGTGAGCAAGCTTGTTCAAAGTGTTCTTAAAGATGTTTCAAAGTTGCCGACATTAGTAACATCACAGGAAGAAGAACTAGCCGCATTGCAAGATGCTCAGGAATTTTTAGAGAATGAATTCAGCTGCAAAGTAGAAGTAAGCGTAGCTGAAGAGAGTGAACATCCAAAAGCCAGGCAAGCAACGCCGGGAAAGGTAGGAATTGTCATCGAGTAAAAAGAAGAAAAAGAGCCAAGTTTAATTTTAGATGAATAATTTCAGATGAACTTTTTTTTATTGGCGTAATAAGAAAAAACAAGTATACAAGAAGCTAAGTTCCGTTTCAAAAAATTAGGATCAAGTAAATTACGCAAAACCTCAAGCACATCTGAAGGAACCTGAGGACAGGCAGTTTTAACATCGCGTATTTTTTCATCACAAGAGGCTTCGTTGTAACCATTTATGAAGCGGATGATGGATCTCTCTCTTCGATCTTCCACAAAATCCTTTCGTGTAAGAAGAGTATAAACAAGAACTCCTAATTGATAGGCATCAGTTTCCGGACAGTATAATTTGGCTTGGAGTTGCTCAGGCGCCAAATACAGCAATGTTCCCGAAAAGATAGAAGAAAGACGTGGAACCAGAGGGAGAAAACGTGGATCTCTATTGAAATTTTCTTCTCCGACTTTTCTCGCCGTGCCAAAATCCAGAAGAATAACGTGCGGCTCTTGAAGAGAGTCATATTGGAGAAGAACATTTGCTGGTTTCACGTCTCCATGTACGATGTTGTGGCCATGAATATATTGTAATGTTTTGCCGGTTTGAACGGCAATTTGCAAGATACTTTCAAGAGATAGATTTTCCGGAAAAGATAAAGGAACAACGTTGTGAGGAGGATCATTTTTACCAAGCTCGTCAGGATTGATTGGAACAGTGGAAGTTTTAAGCTGAAAGAGATAACGTGCTAAAGAATGAGATCGAGGAAAATATTCCAGTTCCATGCCAACATAAAGATCCGCAGCGCTTTGTAAAAATTCCCAAGGGCGTATCAGAGCTGGTATCCTTTTATATAAAGAAGGGTCGCTGTTTAATTCTTCTAAAGCTAAACTTTCGATGACGGCTGCACAAAGCGCGGAAAATGAGGCTACACCGCTTTCTGGACTAGGACGGCTAGAAGACAAAGAAAATTTTCTTTGTCCATAACAAAGATTTCCTTTATCAGTAATCGCGACAGAAATAGGAACGTATGCACCATCATTTTCCATAATTCCAAGAAAACCGGAAACGATTTTGGTAAGTTTTACCGCTACGTTTCCCTCACCTCTGCCGGGAAGATGGTAAACCGTGCTGAAACCTCCCTGCCCGATCATCTCTCCGAGATCCTCCCGACGGTAGCGAGGATTTCCTTCTGACAACAAAGCTTGAAATACTCTTTCTTTGAGCACCATGGGTAAGAGACGGTTACTATTTTCTATATAAACGTTATCGCAGAATTTATTAAGGCAAACAAAATTAAGAAAAACATGGAAAAAAAGCGCACTCTCATCACCATTGCCATTGCCTTGGTTCTAGCTTTCTTTGTAGGATATGGCATAGAAGTATTTGATCCTTCACCCCGATATGACTTTTTCTGTCCTCCCTTGCTGTACGAGATTACAAATCAAACTCAATGTGAAGCAGCAAGCGGCGCTTGGAATCCGCCATTTGAAAAACAAACAACGCCAAAGCCCATTGCAAATAATTTCTGCCAGCCTAAGCCTTCCTGCCACCAAGATTTTGAAAAAATAATGGCTAAACATAATAAAATTGTCTTCATTATTGCCGTTATTGTAGGATTAATCGCGATTATAGGAGGCGTGCTTCTTAGAAAAGAAATCATCAGCACAGGTTTTGTGGGAGGCGGCATTCTTATTATTTTGTATGGAACACTTCGCTATTGGCGTTATGCTGAAGATGTCCTTAAATTTGTTTTGCTGGGAATAGCCTTGGGAATCTTAATCTGGATTGCGTATAAAAAATTGGAACCAAAATAAAAATCACCACCGCCCCAAGCAGCGAGGTATCAGAAACAAATAAAAATCCCAACCGCTCCAAGGGGTGGGGTATTTTCAATGTATCTGATACCCCGTCTAATAATGGCGAATTGATGCAAAACAACCCAACCACCGCAAGCAAGGGGGGTATCAGAAACAAATGAAACGCGTGCCGCTAAAGAGTAAAGAAATAAACAAAGAATTGGAAGTACACGGTATTTCTGTTGACAAAAAAGACTTTGTGGAACTTCAAGAGGAGGAAAAACAAAAGATTATTTTCATTAATCGCCAGCCTTCTTTTTTTTATTACGAAGAAAAACTTATCCCTACGTTAAAGTACCTGCAGCAAAATCAAAACTTCCTCAAACAAATCACCATAGATAAAGGAGCAATTAAGTTTATTGTCAATGGCGCAGATGTTATGCGTCCCGGGATTACTGACATCCAAAAATTGATTCAGAAAAACGATGTTGTTGTTATCATCGATCAAGAACATAAGAAACCGCTTGCTGTTGGAATTGCATTATTTAATTCAGAAGAAATGAAAGCTGCAACTAAAGGAAAAATGGTAAAAAATATTCATTATGTCGGAGATGAAGTGTGGAAAGTTTCTTAAGCAGCCATCGCTTCAGGATCAATATGGATAATCCTTACTTCATCTTTTAGTTTTCGGACTTCATCTATCTGAGCTGCTTGATTTCCTTTCCGTTGGATATGCGAAGCTGCTGTTGCCGTTGCATAACGCAACCTCTCGGACATAGATTTTTCTCCTTGTAAATGAGTAAAAGTGTATCCTGCCACAAAGGCATCTCCCGCCCCAATAGCACAGTTAACAGGGACATTAAGGGCTGAAGCTTGATAACAACCTGCATCTGAAAAGAGCAAGGCACCACGGGAATCCAAAGAAACAAGCATCACCTCGATGCCTTTTTTCTTTCTAAGTTCGTTTAATGTTCTTGCTAATTGAGGGATAGGACTATTTTCTATTTTTACACCAAGATATTTTTCTATTTCCGGACCGTTAGGTTTAACAATATGAGGTTGCGCATCCATAGCCTGTCGAAACGCTTCTGGGTTAGATGTATCTAAAATAGTTGTAACCCCTTGATTTTTGAGAATTTTTATCATTCTTGCGTATATGGATGGCTCCACATCACGTGGGAGAGATCCCCCGATAAGAACAGCATCTCCTTTTTGTGCCGCGCCAATTAATTTGCTTTCTAAATCATTCACGCATTCAGGAGTCACGGAAGGATTTTGGAGAGTAAGACGCATCGATTCATGAGCATTGACAATTTTCATGGCTACAGTATTCCCGGCTATGGAACGGAAGTAAAAAGGAATTATCGCCCTATCAACAAGTTCTTGAAGTATTTTTCCACTTTCTCCGCCAACTAACGCATAAGCACAGACATTTTCATATCCTAAGGCGTTCATATTCCGTACCACATTTAGTCCTTTTCCTGCAGGAACCATTATTCTGCTATCATTTTCATCATAAATATCTAATGAAGGACTTAGGGAAAAAGCGTGAAGAACAGGTTGCCGCCAACTGCTCGTAACACTAAAAACACGGCCATAAGAAGCGATAGTTGATACTCCATCATCAGAACTACTTTGATGTCTTTCCAAGCATAATACTCTGAGCGAAGGTAAATCCTGTGCCTCTTTTGCTAATCCATTCTTACAAGCTGCAACCTCTTCGTCTGAGCGTAATACTTCTACAGGAAATTTTTTTGCCCCAGCAAGATAAAGAGCAAATCCTTGATTATGCCCAGATACAGCATAGAAAACCCCTTCGTCTCCATTATTGCCATCACCTTCGACAACCCTCATCGGATCAACAGGCAAATGGCCACGTGCTAGCACATACCAGCGATGGACATTCTTCCAGTCTAACCAACTCCCTTCTGTTACCCGTATTCCCGGTAAATAAACTTCCTCTCGCATGAGAAAAAAAGCCAAAACATTTATTTAAAAGCTTTATAGAACACTGACACAGGTCAAAAATTCATCTGCAAATGATTACTAACAATACGACGAACACTATTATCTCTTCACAGGAAATCATCTGTACTTCTTTTCTTTCTCAAATGTGGGGACTAATGTTCCGCAAGAAGCAAAACCTCATCATGATTTTCAAAGAAGAAAAACATCTTTCTTTACACAACTTCCTTGTTTTTTATCCAATTGATGTAATTGTTATAGATAAGGATATGAATGTTGCAGAGATAAAAGAAAATTTTCGACCCTTTACATTTTGGCGTTCTTCAAAAAAAGGAAAATATGTAATTGAATTAGGGAAGGATCGTCTTAAAGGGAAAGTAAATCCGGGAAATAAAATATTAATAAAGAATTTACAGTAACGCCTCTGCTGCTCTGATGATCGCCGTCATATCCCTTTTTTCTGGTTCACGAACAACCGTATGAGCAATCGCTTCCTGAGCATATTTCTTCTCCCTTTCACTTAAGTGCGGATGTGAAGCTAACTTTGCTAACAAATCAGCAGTAGATTCAGGACGAAAATTTGCGCGTGTTCTAAAAGTTTCATCAAGAAAAGCGCTTTCCCTCATCAGAGCTTCCCAAAAAACGATCCCTAATGAAAAAACGTCTGAAGCAGGAGTCCCTTTCTCACCGACAGCAACTTCTGGAGCTGCATAGTATGGCCGACCGAACCCTTTCCTTTCTGGAACATATTCTCGTATTGATAACTCGCTCCAGTTTATGGTATTTAAGCCTTGAAAACCAGGTTGTGGAAGATGTTCCGTAATATCCTCCGGCGAGATAAAAGTTGCCAGACCATAATCAATAAGAGTATGAACTTTGCCTGAGGCCACGATAATATTTTCTAAAGCAATATCACGATGAATAACATTATTTGCATGAATTAAGGTAAGATCAGATGTCATTTTGCTTATAACCTCTCCTACTGTCTGTAGGTAGGATGATTTATTGCCAGAGTTCCTATGAAGCCACCTCGGATCCATAAAATTAACAAAAGATTGTCCTGGAATATAAGAAAGGAAAAGAACTTCACAGAGATAATGCTGGTCATCGAGAAGAAAAGCGTTTCCCCGAAATTCGGGCCGGCCTAAAAAGTCTTGTAACTTTCTGGTTATGGCCGCTTCTTTGACAGCCATATACATCCATAATGCAGAATTATAACCTAAATTAATTTTTTTGCCTTCTACATAAACTACGGAGTCGTTAGGAGGAACAGAAACTTCTAAAGACTCATGCACAGGCAAGGATTGAAGAATTCTATGAGAACCAATAACCGTAACTTTAGCCACTAAATCATAGCGATGATAAATATCGCTAATGCCGCCTTTTCCAAACAATGTTCCTAACACAGAAGGAGGAAAGGAACTTGGAATTTTTGTTCCCGGATGAAATAACATTTTCTTTGGAAAAAAATCTTTTAAATACTCAGCTCCCCTGCCGTCAATCCTTTCCTCTGAATGATTAGCTGCCGCACTTTCTCCTGCAATTCATAAGGCAATTTCTCAAACATTTGATCCATTAAAGAAGAATTTCCTCTTCCCTCAGTTGCCGAGCGCAAGTCATTGCTCCAGCCTAACAATTCTCCTACTGGTAATTTAGCCACAACAATGGTAAGATTACCTTCCTGATTCATTTCCAAAAGTTGTCCTCGTTTAGAGCTTACAAGCTTTGAAATCTCTCCTACATAGTCATGCGGTATCTCTATTCTCATTACTTGCAAAGGCTCGTACATCACCGGACCAGCTTGCATCATTGCTCCCCGTATTCCTTCGCGAATCGCCGGATACATTTGAGCTGGCCCTCGATGGATCGCATCTTCATGCAACGTACAATCAGTTAAGCTGACCATAACATTGATGCAAGGTTCTTTTGCCAAAGGGCCGGCTTTCATGACATCTTGAAACATCTCCAAAACCATTTCCATGATCTCATTAATTTGCACAATGCCCCGAGTCGCGTCAAGAAAGAGATTTCCCCCATAAGCTGCTTTGACCATGCCTGCCCTCTTAGCATCCCAGTCGCATTCTTCCCGCAAAAAAGTAATGACTAAATCGTCCTTGCGGCGGTACCGCCCCGTAGGCATTTTTCCGCTCTTTAATCCTTCCGCGATCTTTGGATCCAAAGGTTCTACTTTAAAATACAGTTTGTTATGTTTGTTGGGAGTTTTCCCTTCTACTTCTAAACTTGGTTTGGTGATCGTTTCCCGATACACAACAATGGGCGGGGATGTTTTCACTTCCACTCCTTTCTCTGTGATGATTCTGTTTTCGATAATTTCTAAATGGAGTTCGCCCATGCCGCTAATTAAGTTCTGGCCCGTTTCTTCATTAATTTCAACTTTAATGGAAGGATCTTCACGCCCAACTTTACGTAATACCTCAATCAACTTTGGCAGATCTCCCGGCTTTTTCGGCTCAATGGCTTTGGTAATAACCGGTTCAAAAATATGCTTCAGTTCTTCAAAAGGCTCTTCCTGTTCAACTGTTACTGTTTCTCCCGCAAACCCGGTTACTCCGGAAATAGCTAAGACATTTCCTGCTGGCAAGGACTCGATGAGTTCAGGCTTTACCCCATTGTAAATATACACATTTTGAACACGCTGCTTAAGTTTAGCATTATTTAAGTACACTTCCGTTCCCATTCTAATCGTTCCACTAAACAAACGTCCTGCGGAGATATCTTTTCCGGACTTAGGGTCAATCACAATACGAGTGATGACAAAAGCAATTTTCCCTTGAGGATTGCAGGTTAACAAATCTTTTCCTAATTGCGATTCAGGATCGCCATGCCACATTTTTGGGATACGATAAATTTGTGCTGTGACAGGATCTGGAAGATGTTTTATGACCATGTCCAGAACAACTTCATGCAAGGGGGCATTTGCCCAGACCCATTCTTTTCTCTGTTCTTCTTCCATTTCGTAAATCATTAAAATGTCAGAAAATTTAATTCCTTTTTTCTGCATGTACGGAAAAGACAGCGCCCAGTTTTCCCGCGCGCTCCCAAAGGCTACACTTCCATCCTGCACGTTAACTTTCCATTTTTCTCGATACTGAGCCTCAGAGATATTTTCCACCATCGTGTTAAACTGCGTAACCAGAGCCAGGATACGCTGTGAGATTTGTTCGGGATTCAATTTTAACTCTTTCACCAGGCGGTCAACTTTATTAATAAATAAAACTGGTTTTACTCGTTCCCGTAAGGCTTGGCGGACAACCGTTTCCGTTTGGGGCATGACTCCTTCTACTCCGCAAATTAAGACAACTGTTCCGTCAATGGCCCGCATTGCTCTGGTAACATTTCCCCCAAAATCAACGTGCCCCGGCGTGTCAATGAGATTGATAAGATATTCTTCTCCTTTATAGGCATGAACCATGGAAACATTCGCGGCATCAACAGTCATCAGCCGTTCTTGTTCATCTTTATGCTGCCAAGTCGCCATCCCTTCTTCTAAATCGCCTGCGGCTTTAGAGGACATCATTCCCGCTGCCGCTAAAAGATTGTCTGTAAAAGCCGTATTATGAATCACCATTCCTTCGGCAATGAAATTCTTATTATCTGGTATAGAGAAATCATAAACGATTGGTTCTTCGCGTTGTTCTATTCTAATTATTTCAACAAAAGCCAAATCTCCAGAAGTTAACCGATCCATAATTGTTGTTTCCATGTGCAAATCAGCCATTTGTTGCTTAAGGCGTAAAGCTGTTCCTAAAGTTGGCGTTAAAATTTGTTTTTCATATTTATAGTAGTGATGGTCAATAGAAGCCATGGGCACTTTTCTTAACGAAATCATTTGAGCACTAGAAAGAGGAATAGTATCGGTAACTAAGTTGCCTTGGATTCTGGCAACTAACTTTTGAGTTTTCTGGATTTTATGTTCTACTTCAAAACTAATATTATCTAAATACTGCTTAGCCGATATCCCTGAAAGATACAAAGTATCATGACTAATTATACTTGTACAACTAAATCTAAGTAATAATAACTGCAGATCCTTTAACATCTGAGGACTTACCGAAGTAACTGAAACAGCTCTCCTGGATTCTTCTACCGTCCCATCACAATCAAAATATGCTTTAATGAATTGAGAAACGGTATTCTGAGGCGCACGGAAGATGAAATCATTGAGGTGAATATTATGACTTTTTTGCCGAGCTGGATAATCAAACAAGGCTTTAAATAAATAAGTTAAAGATTCATTAGTTAACACTTCCGGCGTTCTGTCTTGATTTTCAACATAAATCGGATTGATACCTAAATTTCGGCAGATATTCATGCATTTATCTTTCAATTCCTGTTTTCCCACCACAAACTTTTTTCCACTGCCATCGCCAAAAAATAACCCTGCTAGATAAAATAATTCATTGAAATTTAAAGGCAAGGAGATTTCTTTGGTGCTTTTAGTAGTTGGTCTAAATGAAATTGATTTGATATGGTCATAAACACTGGAAATACTTTCAATCTTAAACAAATCAACTAACTTTAATAACTGCGCTAGGGAATATCTACCCTGCCAAATTCCATGGTAAAACGATTTTTCTTTAACTGATAGTAAGTTAGCAATAGATTTTAGACCGTGCCGCAGAATTCTATCTTTTAAATTCTCAGCATATTCCTGCTTTAATTTTACATGACAATGTTGTTTAGCCAGTCTCTGTAAAGTTTCCTCTTTAAGATTTAAAGTTTCATCAATATCTATTTTTCTAGCGCAAACGATGCGATCACCTAATTTTAACTCTTGAGCTTCTTTTTCGGCAAACTGCATATCTTCCAAAGTAATGTAACGATGCTCTGGAGTGGTCGTAATTTGAGCGCCGGTTCTCAATTTTACATTAATAGCACCTCCACCAGATAATTTCCAAGCATGACTAATGACTTTTTTTTCCAGTTTACCTGTTTCTTTATTCAGAGAAAAGACACCAATATTGGTATGAGAAAGATCATAAACAGTTTCTTGAGCATCATCTCTTACCAAGGTGCCCAGAGTAGTAGCTTGTTGATATAGTTGTTCAGCAGTAATAACAGTTCCATCAGTTAGAAACAGCCTAGTATTAGGAGCTACACATTTTCCATGATGTATATGGGCACTCGTACAAATATTTCGAATCTTGGAAGGTGTCTGCGTAATCCGCATCACCTTCTCAACCATTCTCTCTCCCATGATTGTCACCTATTCCTATTAATTGAATTTCTAAACAAAACTAAAAAGTATGCTTCTCATGCACGGTTTGATAACTGTGTATTTCTTTTTCTGAAAACCATAACGTAATTTCCTCTTCCGCTTCTTTTTTACTGCCTGAAGCATGAACAAGGTTTTTAATCGCGATGCCCTTTTTATCGGTGTATTCATAAGAATGATGCGCGTAATCACCCCGAATCGTACCCGGCAGTGCTGTTCTTGGCTCTGTCCCTCCCACTATCTTGCGCACTTGTTCTACGGCATGCAATCCCTCTAAAACGATAGCGACAATAGGTCCGGAAGTGATGAATTTTTCCAGTCCTTTGTAAAATCCTTTCTCAACATGAGCAGCATAATGTCTTCGAGCAAAATTCTTATCAACCAAAACCATTTTCATACCTACAATTTTTAAACCAACACGCTCCAATCTCGTAAGTACTTCTCCAACCAGCGCTCTTTCTACTCCATCAGGTTTAATCAGAACCAAAGTCTGTTCTATCATCATGAACCTCCTTTATTCTCTGTCTTATTCTCTGTCTTATTCTCTGTCCCTTTTTTATGTTCATCGCGATAAATTTTTGTCCATCGCGTTTCTAATGGTTTTCTTTTGAGATTTAAGTAATTCTTCATGCACTTAGAATTCTTAAACCAAAGAATTTTTCCGTCCGTTAAAACATACATTATGCCCGCTCCGGTGGGAACTTGCTCTCCAGAAAAACTACATTTTGGCATCTACAACACCTCGCAGAGAGAAACTAAAAATCATCAAATAGATAAAAGCGGGATACATGTTCTTCACCTATCGTTTTTTAGGGCCGCTGAACCGCCCTCCCCCTATTCTTTGTGCTTCAATTTCTGTTTCTGTAAGCATTAAGATGTCCCCAACTTGTATTGGGCCTTTTACATTCCTTCTAATAGCTTTATTCCTATCCCTTCCATCCAAAATCTGGCACATCACTTGTGTTAACTCTCCTCTTGTTCCAGCGCGGGAAACAATTTCTTTTACTTCAGTTGGCGTCGCTTCGACAAAACGTATTTCACCCTCTACTTTGATTTCTTCTTCCGCAGGCTTCTTACCAAACATTTTTTTTACAACCATGAAACATCACGCTTTATTTTCTAGCTTTGCTTAGTCAAGCTCTCAACTGCCACTTTTGCTTCACCTTCTTTAACAATAGCCACTGCGGAAGTGGCGACAGGCAACCCTGCCGCGGCTCCTAAATCTTCTTTTTTAGAAATCGCAAGGCAGGCGATACGTTTATCTTTACAAAGCAAGGGCAGATGCATAATAATCTCTTTTGGTGTAACATCAGCCGCATACACGACAAGTTTGGCTTGTCCTTTTTCTATTGCTTTTGTTGTTTCATTCGCACCTTTGCGTATCTTTCCGGTAGTGCGGGCAATTTCAACTGCTTCTAGGATTTTTGCTTCATCAGCCATAAGTATCGACCTCGACGTTTATTTTGTGAGTGTTACAATCATTTCTTCACAAAGGTAATAGAATAAACTCTTTACCTCGTTGAAGAACCAACTTCATTGGTAATAGTTTTCTAAAACAGATGTTTCTTTAAAAATGTTGTGGTAAAAAGAGCTTTATAATTTCCTCACTATTCCACGATCCGCATCAACTTCCACCAGATCTCCATCTTTGAAAATAGAAGTTGCTTTTTCAGTTCCCGTGATGCAAGGTATTTTTAGCTCTCGACTGATAATTGCCGCATGGGAAAGGATTCCGCCTTTATCTGTAATGATTGCTGCTGCTTTCTGCATTAATGGAATAAATTCTGGAGTCGTCATTTCACAAACTAATATTTCATCGTCATTAAAAACTATATTAGATAAATTTCCTGAAGGAATAATTCTTACTTTACCTTGTATTTTTCCAGCATAAGCAGAGCTACCGGAAATCTCATTATCGTTATTTCCTAAATCAACCCTCTTTACGGCAAAATCTTGAAACATCTTACCTAATATCCTGTTATAATCAATAAACCAAATACCAAACTCTTTAGAAGTCGCAGTTTCAAAATATCCTTCAAGATATCCTTGAGCCAAGGTTGATTTGAGTGCCTCTTTTAGTTTTTGTTGAACAGATAATTCTCCTACGTGAAGATATCTAATTACTTCTTTAAGATGCCTCACTGCTTCTTCATTTTTGGAACTAAGTTGCCAGTCTGTGAAGTTATAAGAAAAACGGAGTGGTTTGTCTTGATCATAAAACCCTTGCGTTAATTGATGATGCCCCCCTTTAATAATTTCTCCGAAAATTCCTTTTTGATTTACAACAAAAATCGTTGACCATTCGCTTACTTCAATGTGAGGAACAAAATCAACACGATATTTTGCAGGATCAATTTTTTGTTCGTTAAACCAGCTGAGAGTGTCTCTTATTTTTCGTCCTCTTATTCTCAGTTTAGGCAGCTGATTATCCAAGGGAATAAGTCTTAAGGCACATAATTCATCACCATGTTCTTTTAGGAATTTTTTAAAAACAAGCGAGGTTTCCAAAATTTGAGTGGCGAGAAATTGGTAGGGTTTATCAAACGGAAGACCAAGTACCTTATGAAGAACACTTAATCTTTCTCTTTTATCATTATCTTCTTTACGCATTTCATTTGCACTAGCATGACCTATTTTCTCAAACCATTCCGTAAACGAAATCTGTGTTTCGTAAAGCTTTGCCAGATCCAATCAAATCACCATTTTAACAAGCGTTTCTCTCGTGCTCATCGACAGAAGTCAATCCTGTACTCTATATATAATGATTCCTCTCCTGGAGCTCTAATGATCGTAAGTGTTCAAAAGTATACCAAAAGATCATGTCAAACGCAAGAGAGTAAGGGATCATTTTGTAACTAACATTTATAAAATACCACTTCTCCAGAATATAAATGGAAAAAATACAACTTCTTGCTCCAGCAGGGAACTTTACTGCTCTTGTTGCTGCCGTAAGTAATGATGCTGATGCCATCTATCTCGGCTCAAAACTATTCAATGCACGCCGCTTGGCAGGAAACTTTAACCAAGAAGAGTTGAAAAAAGCCGTACAATACGCACACCTTCATGACGTAAAAATTTTTCTTACCCTTAATACTCTTATTAAAAATAACGAAATCGCTCCTTTCCTCAACCAAGTCAGCATCGCTGCTCAATATGGAGTAAATGCTGTTATTCTTCAGGATCTTACCTTCGCTCCTCTCATCAAAAAATATTTCCCTCTACTCAAAATACATGCCTCGACACAAGCGACAATTATGAACTCCCCCTCAATCCAGTTTTGGCAAAAATATGTTGGTGTCTTTGTTTTAGCTCGAGAAGTTACAAAGCAACAAGTTCGTGAGATGTTTGAGAAAACAAATGCTCATCTAGAGGTTTTCATTCATGGCCATCTCTGCATATCTTATTCAGGACAATGCTTTATATCTTCTCTTATTGGTAAACGCTCTGGCAATCGTGGTTTGTGTGCCAGTTCTTGCAGAAAACAATACAATGGTGATCATTATCTTATTTCTGCGAAAGATCTTTGCATGATTAAAAATATTCCCGATGTTATTGAAAGTGGGGCAAAAACGGTTAAGATTGAAGGAAGAATGAAATCTGCTGAATATGTTGCCACGACAACAAGAGCTTATCGCCAGCAAATTGATGCCTATTATGAAAGAAAACCAAAGTCCGTTACTCAAGAAACAATGAAAGATTTAAAATTAGCATTTAACAGAGAATTCACTCCTGGCTTTTTCAATGAGGAAAAAAGTATTGTGGATCCTCTTATTCCTTCAAAAAGAGGAATTCTCCTCGGAAAGGTTAGTAAAGGATATCTAAAAGTAGAGGATACTTTACAGCTCTTTGATGGCCTTTCTACTGTTTTTAAAGGAAAAAAAGAAGGTGGCTTTGTAAGGAAAATAATGACTAAGGAAAGAAAAGAGGCACGAAGAGTGATGAAAGGGGAAAGTGTAAAATTATTTGTTCCTGGATTTAAAGAAGGCGCTCTCGTATACCTCCTTTCTCAACACGGAGGAAAAAATCTTCTCGGAGAGATGAAATTAGTACCAATAAGTATTTCCATCCAAGTCGAAGAAAATGAACATCCTGAAATAATCATCACTGTAAAACAAAAATCATTTTCATTAAAACTTAACACAAAATCCACAACACCACAAAAACATCCTCTCCGCAAAGAAGAAATGGAAAAAGAAGTGAGGAAATATCAAAGTGATATCTTCAGAATAGAGTCTATCGACATTCAAACTGATAATTCTTTCATTCCCAAAAGTGAGATCACCACTTTCCGTAAGGAATTAGACCAAAGGATTCTTGATTTTCTTATTCCCGCCTATTCAGAAAAGCTCATCATTCCCTCACCAACATATCTTAACACAACAGCGAAAGAAAAAAAACTTCACGTTCAAGTATATTCTCTAAATGATGTACTAAAAGCAATAAGTGCCGGAGCCGCTATTATTTATTATGATATTTTTGCCGACGATTTCGTTCAGGCACGAAATTATACTAGAGGAAAGACAGAATTCTTCGCCTTCACACCCATGGTCGTAAGCGATGAAGATTGTCAAAAAGTGAAAGAGATAGTTTTCCAAACCAAACCAGATGGTATTCTTGTAAACAATATCGGCCTTCTTCAACTTAACTTGCCTTGTAGAATTGTTCTTGGCTATCAACTAAACATTTTTAACGACCAGCAACTTCAATTCTATAATTATCCGGCCATTGCTTCATTAGAACTTAATGCCAAAGAACTCTCTTCATTCCGTAATAAAGAAAAGATCATCTATTATGCTCATGGAAATCCCGTCGTTATGACCTTTAAAGAATCATTTAATGTAAACCATCTCACGGACAAAAAAAAGTACACCTTCCGCTTAAGAAAGACAAAAACAGGAGCAACAGAAATGCTCTATTCCAGAACCATTGGGCTTCTGCAACATACACCAGAAATACTTCAAGCAGGAATCAGCCAGCTTTACCTTGATCTAGAAAAAGATGTCTTTGAACTGGTACAAATATATAAGAAACTCCTTGCAGGAGAAAAAGTAGCTATATCCACTTTCAAACAAGATGTGACCATCGGCAACTTGGAGAAAGGAGTAATGTAAGATCTTCTTCTATTCAAACCAAAAAATAGTTTCCCCCAAAAATTTTTAGTGGACAAACATCATAGCGAAAAAAAAACAGAGGAGCGCAACGATCAGGTGATGGGAAGGAAAATGATGGAGAAAGACTAGCGCGAATACTGCTCCCACTTCCTTCATCTTTATCTTCTCCAGGGGAAAATGAAGAAAAAATCTGTTGTAACTCATCTAATTCATTTGGAGATTTTGACCTATAATTGGTCTCCTCAGGAGATTCTGTTGAACCATGCTCTTTTTGAAACGAAGGATCTTCTGTCTTATCAAAAATTCTTCGAGAACCAATACGACCTTCAGCTATTGTAGTATAAAAAGAACTTGCTACTATTCCTGCTAATACTAAACCACCTTGCTTTGCCATAACACCTCTCTATTGACGAAACGTATAATTCTTATATAAACCTTATGAGAAATGGGCTTAGTTGCAAGTTAACTTTAATTAAGAAATAAGTCTCCCTACCCTCACAGGTTTAGAGTGAGGGCGGTAGGGAGACCACCAATGAAAAAGAGTTATGATGTAGATGTTAATAAAGTTGTTGTTA
>Ga0209541_10003377_pt1 | contig 29390 bp, 36 predicted proteins | sample RifCSPlowO2_01_FD_184027 | JGI IMG/M metagenome (GOLD analysis project Ga0209541, IMG submission 184027) | Groundwater microbial communities from Rifle, Colorado - Rifle CSP2_plank lowO2_0.1 (SPAdes) (version 2) | ecosystem: Environmental > Aquatic > Deep subsurface > Groundwater | place... | reverse complement strand
TTTCCCTCTCGAATTACGAGTGCAGTTTTTGCTTGCAATCCAAGCAATTTTTCAATAGCATCACCTGTTTTTAATTTTGATTTTGTTTCCAAATATTTTCCGAGGGCAATAAATGCGATAACGATAATAGCGACATCGTAATAAGTATTTTCAACATTGATATATTGACCTAGTTTTTCTGCAAAAATAGTAATGGCGATACTATATATATAAGCAATCCCTGTGCCAATGCCGATGAGTGTATCCATATTTGCAACACCATAGCGAATAAAACGATATACGCCTTTCAAATACGGCTTACCAATGACAAATAACATATATGTCGCAAAAATTGGAATAATATACTGTAAAAGTGTTTCTACGATTCCATTCATTTCAGGAACAAAGTTATATCTTGCAAGTAATTCCCAAATCATAACGACTGCGGTAATAATCGCAATCGGAATTGCAATTTGAATCCCTTTTTTCATTTTTGCAAGTTCGGCTAGTTTTTCTTTTTTTGATTGATTAAGACCCAGATGTTCCATATGCTCATTTTCACTCATACCCATTTCTTTGGCAGACATCCCAGACATATCATGACCGGCATGTTCTTTGGGTATGACCAAAGAATAACCCAATGGTTCAAGCTTCTTAGATAGAGCTTGTGGGTTTGTTTTTATTTCATCAAAAGAAACTTTTACAGATTCATTACCATAATTTGCTTCAGCGATTTCAACCCCTTCAGTTTTTTTGAAAGTTCGTTCAATGTTTACGGCACACGATGCACAATGCATTCCTTTAACTTTGTATATTTTATTTATAATCATATTATTTTCTTTTTAATCTATAAACTTTTAATATTTCTTCCTTTGCTTTTATTTCTTTGCCTTTTCTAATCTGATCCACAACACAACAGCCCAAATGCTCCTCCATCAAAATATCCTCAACACCAGAAAGGGCCTGCTTCACAGCAGACGTTTGAGTAATAACATCAATACAATATTTACCGTTATTTATCATTTCTTGCAATCCGCGTACCTGACCTTCAATAATTTTGAGACGGCGAACTAATTTCCCCTTATCTGTTTGCATAGCCGAAGTATATACCCCCTAGGGGTATTAGTCAAGCGAGTGGCAAATAGTTGTGGATAAACAATTTTTAGCTTTATTTTACAGGAGTTTTATGGGGTTGTTGTAGTATCAGCAGGCACAGTCGTAGTATCCGCTGGAGGTGTATCTATGACAGGTTCTGGATCTAATACTGGCGTAGACTCTACCGCGGGCTCTGGTGTGACTTCTGGTACTATGACATCAGGTATTAATTCCAAAGGAGCAGGATCTGCTGGAGCCGAATCTGCTGATACAGGTTCTACTAGTACTGGATCTGCTGGTACAGGTGTAACTGGCGCCGGATCACTCACAACTGGTGCTGTATCAGCACATACTCCCGGAATTATTTTTGTTGCTCCTGTATTTACATCTTCAACAGTCATACAACCAGCATTTCCATTTTTATCATAAACGGTAATTGTAGTCGGCTTTTCACTAGAGCCGATAGTTAATTTTTCAACAATTAATTCCTTCATATTTACTATCGCTCCTACCAATTGATCCACAACTGAACCACTTCCGCTTGTCGCTGTAAGTCCTGAAATATTATTTACTTTTAGATTTAATTCCTTAATCGCCTCTAAAAGATATATTGGCAAAAGCTGATACTTCACACCTTTATATTCGCCACGCACATTGTCCGCTACTAATTCAGGAAATACTCTCTCTGCATCTTGAGCAACAAGACCAAATTGTTGGCTGATAGCGAGCTGAAGACCAGGAAATTCATCCGATCGATAATAGTAACTCGAAGGAGTAAGTTGTGTTATTTTGTCCAAGATTCCAGACAACGGAACAATGTCTTTTTTTAATCTCTCATCAGATGCACAAGTACCCGTAATCAAAGTCCCATCAAATCCTTCAAGACAACCATTACTACCTGAGGTTCCAATTCTTACATCTCCGATAACTTGTAGGGCTTTGAGTGGTGTTATTGTCCCAATCCCAACATTACCATTCCCTAGAACTATAAATCTGCTTCCGCCGGTTATTGTATATGCAACAGCAGAATTCGCTCCGACTATTGGGGCTGCTGTTGTCATATCGGTGTCGCTTGTAATAACTGAAATCGCCACCGTTTCACCATTTACAGTAATAGTATCTCCGACTTTAAACGTATCAGTAAATTGAGTACCATTGGTGCCTGTTATTGTTGAACCTCCGGCAGTATTGGAAACAGTTCCGAATCCTGCGGTTGGTTGTTTAACTTGGATTAGTCCTTTTGACGCTGTAGAAGAATTCGGATTAGTTCCAAACATAATATTCCCATTGTCTGAGATATTAATTGGACTGACTGCAGTAAGTGAGCCCTTTGGAACAACAGCAAATGTTAATCTAGCCCCACGACCTGTTGCTGACCAATTTTCTGTACTAATGACTTGAATGCTTGCTGAATTGCTACCAGGAAATGCTCCATCGGCATACCCTGAAAAACCAATGAACCCTAAAGCCTTACCTGCCAAAATACTGGTTGGAGATGATGCTGTTCCTCCTGCCTGACGAAAGAAAATTTTAGAGCTGGCTGATGCAGCATCGTTATATGTGTCCATATACAAACTAGAAGAGAAACCGCCGTCTCGGGATATATTTAAAGATCCTATTGGGGTTGTGGTGCCTATTCCAACATCTCCATTCCCCAAAACTGCAAACCTATTTCCTCCGGTTAGTGTATACGATAGTCCGCTTGCAGTTGTTGAAAATGCCACAGTAACTGTCAAACTTGTGTCGCTTGCAATAGTATCAATGGTTCGAATTGTTTCTCCGGATACAGTAATAGTATCCCCGACTTTAAAAGTATCTGTAAAAAATGTATTCGTGCCTGTAAGCGTGGTGCTCCCATTTGTCGCAACGGTTCCGAGTCCAGTAGTACTTTGTTTAACTTGAAGTAATCCTGTTGTTGCTGTTCCACTATTTGGATCCATACCAACCATCACATTCCCATTGTCTGAAATATGTAGTCCAGTTACTTTTACAATCGAACCTTTTGGAGTAACTTCAAATTTTAGTCTAGTGCCATAAGCAGTTGCTGACCAATTTTCAGTAGTGAGAGCGGACATTCTCGCTGATGCTGTTGAAATGAATGCTCCATCGGCATATCCATTAAAACCATACGTTCCCATCAACCAATTAGTCAAAACACTAGTTGGCAAAGCGGCTGTGCCACCGGCACGACGCAACCAGACATGCGATGTATTTGTACTTGCATTATCATTATATGTATCTATAAGTGCCATAGTTGTTGCATCTCCCGAAAGATTTAGGGCTGAGCTTGGCGTAATAGTCCCAATCCCAACCCTCCCATTCCCCAAAACTGCAAACCGATTTCCTCCAGTCAATGTATAAGCAGTCCCAGCAACAGCAGTTCCTGTAAAGGCGGCGGTCACTAATACAGTATCAGAAGTTATTGTCGCAATTGCTTTTGTTTCAGAACCACTTGTTGTCGTTACAATGATACTGTCTCCGACTTTAAAAGTATTTGTAAAATTAGTTCCTACACCAGTCACCGCTGTTCCAGATACTGAAACAGTCCCCGGACCAGTTGTTGATTGAGAAACTTGCAATAATCCTGCTGGGGTCGTCGTGCCGATACCAATATTACCACCCTGTGTAACCCTAAGCCTTTCACTATACCCAGCACTGTTACGAGTTTGAAATGACAATTCACCATAGTTATTGGTAGTATCTATAATCTGTGCTCCAACACCTGCTACGGCAGTTCCTGAATCATCTCCAAACAACATTCCTGAATATGTATTTACACCACCGGTGTTTCTAAGCATCATACCTCCTGTATTTGTGGGATTGGTTCCGGTAAAATTTACCGACAATACAATACCCTGTTGTCCAGCGGTTGTTTCCACAACATGCAATTTAGCTCCCGTTGATTCACTAGCCCCCGGCGTCGCCGTTCCAATCCCCAAACGATTGTTATCATTATCCCAAAACAAATTAGCATTGTCCTGCGCCATAATTCCCGCAGTTCCAGCAAATAAAAGTGAGCCTGCTGTTGCACTAGTAATACTCGAACCCATAGCAACTGGTGCTACGGTACAATCCGCTCCGCTTCCCGGAACACATCCGGGATCAAGCGTTGCTCCGGGGGCGAAAGGGGCGGCGAAAATAGTGACAGTGAAAGAGAAAAGCAAAAGGAAGGCAAAGGAAAAAAGAAACGCTTTTTGTTTCGTAAGAGCGCTGACCTTTTTCCCTAAATTTATCCTAAGTATTGATTGTTTAAATAACATATACTCTGGGCAACTTATGCTTATATATTATACTTCTAATTGAAAAACCATACAACTTATTTTCACCCTTAAACTGTTGAAAACTAACACTAAAAAGGTTATGATCTCAAGCTATCGGAATTCGAGGGTAAAAAACTTGACTTTTTTATGGTTTTATGATAGTATTACCTTAAATTAAGCGTAAACGCTACATAATATACCTGTTGCAAAGCGCAACAGTCAGTCTAAACGACTTTAAAAATTAAAAAAATGAAAAAAAAATTATACAAGAGCCTGAAACAGGTTTCAAAAAGTTTGGATATATTCAAGCTTGACTTATGCCATTTTTTTTCATGGCGTAAAAAAGAAACAGAAGAAGAGATCCTAACCGATCTCAAAATCTTTCAGACTTTTTCAGAGCCTTTTTTTAAATAAGGCAAAAAACAAAAATAAAAAATAGGGGTTTCGGTTAACACAACTGAGACCCTTATTATTTTTTACATAAAATTGACTAAAAGTACAATTTATGCTAAAGTTTGAAAAATAAATTTCTTATAAATTCACAAATAAAACAAACCCTTTAAAAAAACTGAATATGAAAAAGCTAAACGAAGTCAACATCAACGCGATTTTTGGTGTTATCAACCTACTCATAGATGATTATATGGGAGAAATTCTTCCTTATATGATCAAAGTGTACGCCACGCAGAGAGAATTTGATTCATCTCCATGGATACTAAAATTAGAAAATGAAACTTTGCCTGATATGAATAAATTATTGGATAAAGTCGAGAGTATGCGATTATACTTGCCAACAAGATTCTTGTGGCTTACTGCTACACAATTTTTGGAAGTATCTGAAGATTTTAAATGTGAACTTGCAAAAGTTCATAAACTCAAACCAGAAATGAATCTGGAAATGTATAAAATCCGCGAAACCATAGAGATTATGCTGAAAAAAACATTTCCTCTTGAGGTTCCAATATGGCAAATGTTGGATCAAAAAAAACTAAAAGAAGCTTTGCCTCTAATGAAAGTGGTTGAAGACGAGAGAAAGTCTGCTGATATACCTTACCAGCTTGAGGTGGACAACTGGAAAACAGAAGTCGCAATAAAAACAGGAGATTTGGAATTGTTTTTTGGCTCCGTAAATCATTCACTGGAATTAATGTCGGGAATAGGCGCAAATCTTGATCCAACAAATCTAACAAGCGCAATCGGAACAATTCTACAACATAAAATGCCGATACTATATGTTGAATTTACCTCAATGGGAAAGCATCTGTTAGAAAAAAGAGGTGAAGAATTTATCACCAGACAATCCATTTTATTTATAAATTGGATCAATGGAAAAATCTGCGAAGAAATCGCAGGCGGGCGCATAAGAAGCGCCGATGAATTTAAAAGCTTTACAATAAAAGGATGGGGCGACCTTGTAGATGGCTACAAAAAGCTAAATCCGTTTATTTTAAAAGTCTCGCCACAAACAGGCAGGGCTTAAAAAAAATAATAAAACAAAAAGTTTCACCCGAAAAATCCCTGATTTTTCGGGTGATTTTTCTTTATAAGAAAACTTATACAAAATCGATAAAAAATATATAATGCAAGTGTGATAAGTGAAAAAATGAATAAGATTAACCCTGCTTTTTGAGCCAGTCAATCATTTTATTGAATGTGCCGACACCTGCTTCCCCGTCAGCACTAAGACCAGAGCTTTTTTGAAAAGCTGTCACCCCCTTTTTAGTCCCCTCTCCGTAATCATTATCTACTGCATTTGAAGTTTTATTATAAATATTTAAAAATTTCTGAATAGTTCCAACTCTGGGTCCAGTAGAACCGAGCTTCATTGATACATTGTCTTTTACGAGCTGTTGCAATTCAGTTATAAGAGTCTGGTATTTATAAATTGTTAGAGATGTTTGTGCTACAGGTTTTGATGCTTCCAACTGCGACTCTTGTTTTGAAGTCAGAGCTTCTACTTTTGACTGTAGAGACGAGACCTGATCATTTAGTATTTTCACTTCTTTTTTTAAATCTTCATTTTCTTTTCGTAACTGTTTCAGATTTTGATCTACAACATACTCTGTTCCGGACTGCAAGGTAACAAAAGACCAGTAGCCTATAAGCCCAAGCGCTACCAATATGATAACTGAAATCAATACAGACTTTAAATTATCCATGTATGTTATTTTACCAAAAAAACAAATATAACAAAACCCCTCCGACATGGGTCGGAGGGTTTTGTTTATTTCTTCTTTTTAGCTGCCTTTTTTGCCAGCATTTCCATTTTTACAGCTCGTCTCTTTGCTGTCTTTTTAGGAGGCTTCGGCATCTTGTGAGGGCTCATACCTGTTTTTCTTTTTGCCATATAAATTTAAAATATATCTTTATTGCTAATATAATACCAGTATACCATTTATTAAATAAAATAGCTCGTATATAAAATTATGATCTTTATTTGCCACATTCAAAAAAAATAAATAGGCCTAAGTGTAATACTTAAGCCTACCTAAGGGTTGCTTTGCTTAGCAAGCTATCTTGCTATACCACTCGCATTTTTGATGCAAGTATTTCTATTTTCTCCTTAACCTCAATAGAGGTTTCAGAGTTTTTAATTTTTCGTCCACCAGCTATTCCAATGATTGTAATAGTTTGGTCATCAAAAACCACAATTTCAGTCCTTGAATGAGGTACTAAAATAGAGACCGAAAATGGTCTTCCAAATGTTTTTTTGGAATCTGACCAAAAGTTTGCCCTGATTTTAATCGGTCCAACTGAAAAATCCTCGACCAAACAAGTAACGGTAGCTACCTGATTGTCTTTGTTACTTTTTGAGCCTCTTAGATACTTACCAGCTATTGAATCCAATAGGTCTGGCAAAACTATTTTTTTTGTTTTCATTTTTATTTTTTTTAAAGTTTAATTTCCTCTATTTATTTATACATACACTATCATAAAAATATTGACGAGTCAATATTTTTGTTGCAATGGATAAAAGTGATTTTTTATGTAAAAAAATATGATATTATATGTAAATGAAATATTTTACGAATATGTTTTTAAAACTTGAAAGTCGTGCAAGGACCTATTTTGAACACTCCCCTTTTTTGCATGCATTTTTAGCTGGTGTTGGAATGATTTTATTTTGGCGTGGAGTATGGGAAATTGCAGATGAAATAGGCATCCACTATGGTTGGTCTATTTTTTGGGGAATTTTAATACTAATAGCAATTGGATTATTTGTTCATACTTTTGTTGGTAACGCTATTATTATAAAAAACATTGAAACAGAGAAGAAGCTTGAATATAAAACAGAAAAAGACGTACAAATTGTAAGAAAAGAAATGGAGGGTGAAGAATTTACGCTTGAATCAATAGCCCGAAAATTAGAGCAAATAGAATCAAAGATAGAAAATTTAAATAAAAAATAAAATAATCTTTTTCCCTAGATGCCCACGATCATTTTAAGATCATGAAATTCATATAGATAAAATGTCCCTTTACCAAAACTTAAAGATGCCAAAAAATTTACTGAAAAAAGACCCTGCTCTATTCCAAAATGTAGCTTTTACAGGTTGAGATGACGACACAGGAGATAAGCCAACACCCGAACTAGTGTCTAAATCAGATTTTATTGCGACAGTATTATTGGACTTTTTTTCATCTGAAGTAATTAAGTTTGTATCAATTTGAGGACTAGGAGCTATTATCGGCATAATATTTAAATCTTTCTTTGCAGAATCAATAACAAACAAATCAGACTCGCCGGAAACACTCTCTGAAAACGGTGAATCAGTCATTAATTTATTTGTATATATTCCACTATTGGCCGGTTCTGGATAAGCATTACTCATTGGAATATTTGTGCCTTGAAAATAGTAATAGGCAATGTAAATTTTGTATTTTGTACTAAAAGACACACTTGCAGGATCCAGCAAAACACCAAACGCGCCGGCTTCCGGCAAAAGAAGCTTCGCTTGTCCGGTATTTTTTGTTTTTAACACATAGCTAATTACAGGGCTCGTAGTTGTATTAACATTGCCAAGTCCCGGATATGGAGACATCGACATAAAAACATCAGCATTCGCAGGAATATTGGAACTACTCCATTTTATTGTGACCTCATCACCTGGATTAAATTGATCCCCTACTCCCGGAGAAAGAACCTTGATAGAGGGGGTACTGCAAGAACCAGAACAAGGACTTACGTTTAATAAACCGGAAGAACCCCTCGCCTCACTTCCATTCATAGCATAAACTGAAATGCTGGCTTGTTTATTTAAATAATTGTTTGGTAATTTGTAGGGTAAGGAAATCACGGTTGCTCCAGTATTTTTTGTATAGACCTGAGCAAAACTGGCATCTTTAATATTAAAATCAATTACAAGTATTTCGTCTTGCGGGACATTGGAAGTATTCCAAGAAACTTTTACCTTATCACCAAGATGAATAGTTTCCCCAACAGAAGGAGAAGTAACAGTAAGCTTTAGAGAAAGATCTGTTGCTTGTGCATTTACATACGGAACTTTAGCAAAAAGTAAACTGGCAACAAAAATCACCAAAAATAAACCTGAAGTTGTTTTTTTAATCATAAAAAGAGTATACCATAGATTTGACTTTTGAGTACTAATTAGTGCTTAAAAGTCAAGAGGTTATTAAAAACACCAACTAGAACCGTTCTAGCTGGTGTTTTTAAATATTTTAAAAAAATTATATAGTTGGTTTTTTAGAAAAATATTATTCTTTTTTCATCAAGTAATACAAGGCAAGCGGTGCTCCAGCGTTTGCCAATCTTTCTACGAAATCCCAGATAGGCATACCTACAATTGGACGCAAAAGTGCTGTCCAAAGTCCCCAAACTGCCATCCAAAGTACCAATGGACGCATTGGTTTTATCAAAACCAAAATAGCAAGCAAGACATCCATAATTCCAATCAAGAGGATGATAGTTCCTGCAATAGAAGCGTCAACACCAAGAAGTTCCTGTACCCATCTGATCCAATCCGCTTTGCCTAAAATCCCAAACATTCCGTGACCCAAAAATTCTCCTGCCACGGCAATACGCAAAACCCACATTACTTTTTTATCATTATTCATAAAAAATTTATTTATAAATTATTAATGTATTCATTATACTTCTTTTGCCAAAAAATTAAAAGCTAGAGAGATTACCAAAATACACTTAAAACATTCGCCAAAAGATTTTGTACTTTAAACAAGAGACCGCTTGGCGTAGAAGATAAAGGATTTTGCTGCTCCTGTTGTTGTTCAAATTGCATTTGACTTTGTTGATCCGGTTGACTGAATTGTTGTTGGTCCGATTGCTGCGATTGCTGATCAAGTTGATTAAATTGCCACTCTCCATCATTTTTTTCATTATTTGAATTTATATCATCAGGACCAATACCTGAACAAGTGCCTGGACCTGTACCACAAGCACCTACATTAGTTACGTCTTGATTTATTTGGCCAGCTTGATTTTGCTGTTGCGTCGGTTGCCTTTGTCCAGATTGTTCGGATTGATTTTCTTGTGGCTGAAAATTTTTACATACTTCCGGATTAGAAGTACAATATTTTTGACATTCTTCCTGTCCTTTACATCCACCAGGACCTGCTTGTTGTGGCATAACCTGATCACCTGGATTTATATTTCCTGATCTAGGTTGGAATTTATTTTCCGACTGGTCTTGTTGATTTTGATTTTTTTCGGGCTTCATTGAACCACCTTGCCCGGGTATATCGTTTTGTATTTTTTGCAAATCCTCCTCCGAAATCATCCCATTATCTTTTGCAAAATTAAAACAAGTTTCTTCATTATCAGGATTACTGCAAAAAGTATTGCAAGAATCTTTGCCAGTACACCCACCAGGGCCCTTTCCACCATTTTTCATAGAATTTTGTCCTTGCTCTTCAGTCATATTTCCGATTGCTACGGAAAATTTTACACACTCTTCAACATGGCTAGAATCAGCGCAATATTCCTCGCACGGTTGTAAATCATTTCCAAATTTTTCAGATCGATCTGATTTATTAGATTGTTCACCAAATTCTTTAGGTGGGTTTGGCCTGCAAGCTGGAGGTTTTATGCCTTGTTTGAAAGCATCCAATGTTTTCTGCATTTGTTCTTTTTGGTCGTCTGGCACCATTCCTGTCGCTATAGAAAAAGTCATACATTCTTCCTGGTTAGTGCCACAATATTCATCACAAGAAGGAAGACCACTAATAGTCTCAGTTTGTTCAGGTTGCTCTGGTTGATCAGATGGAGGTTTAGGTTGGCAAGCTGGAGGTTTAATACCTTGCTTGATAACATCTAGGGTTTTTTGCATTTGTATTTTCTGATTTTCCGGCACAATCCCTGCCGCCAAAGAGAAAGTCATACATTCTTCCATATGTAGAGGATTACTGCAATATGCTTGGCATTTCGCCGGCCCGCCACAAGCTGGTGGTTTTAAACCACTCTTGATAGCTGCTACGACTTTCTTAGAATCTCTCAATTGCTCGTCCGACATTAGTCCATTTTTTTCAGCAAAAGCGGTGCATTCTTCTATATTAGCTGAATCACTACAGTACTTCTCACATTCGACTTTACCATTACAACTACCGGGACCAACCATTCCTTTATCTTGAAATTTTTTGGCATTGGATATTTCTTCGGAACTCATTAAATTACTCTTTTCAGCAAAAGATAAACAAGCGTCAATATTTTCAGTATTATCACAAAAAACCTTACAATCACTTTTACTGGTGCAATTACCCAGTTCCGAAATTGGATATTTTATATCATTAAAATTTTTTTGTTCCTGTGTTTGATCTATTGAAGTAGCTGTTTGTGCGTATGAAAAACCAAATATTCCTCCAGAAATTAAGACTCCAGAAATTAAAATCAAAAAACTTAAGGTATTTTTTTTCATATTTTTATTGAAAAGGATTAGTTTTTAAATCTGTAAATGGATTGGTTTTATCATAAGGGTTGGCGTTTGTGCTAGGCAAATTGACAGTAGGTGTCGTCACATCCGGTGAAACATTATTACTAATATCAGCTGAGACTTCGGCTTTTATTTTCTCAATATTCTCCGCTGTCTGTTGCGGTTTTATTTTCCAATAATAGTAGGCACCTCCAATCAAGACTAAAATTACTAGAGCCAATGCAATTATCAACATTTTTTTGTTCATAAGTTAATTATACCACTAATAATAATAAAAGGGGATTTATAGGTAAGTAAAAATAAACCTTATTTAATAGGACTCGCGAGGACTAAGGGGAGTGATTATTTCTGCTGTAGGTCGAAAATTTACTAACATTGAGAAGACCATCAATTACAGACTCCTAATAGGGTCAATTACCTTTTCAACATCAAAATATTCCTTCAGATAGTGAGGCGAGTTAAGAAGTCTATATCCATCAATATCTGCGCGATTCATCACTAATGCATCAGGGAAATAACGAAGGTATTTGTCCATTCCAACACCACAAAATACTTTAAAGCCGACAGATTCAAGGTATTCCCGACGAGGATCATTCTGTGTAAATATCTGACCAAATGGCCCAATAAATATATCAGTCTCTCCTACAAGGGGTTTCACCTCTTTGTTCCATAGCTCTGCCTCCATCTTTACTTTTTCAAGTGTAATATCTCCTGTTAAGTATGCATTACTGTGTGAATAACTATGATTTGCAAAACGCCAACCAGTAGACTCTAATCTAGAGACCACCTTTTTAGCAGACTCAACTTCTTTTATATAGTCTATTGACTTTATATTGTTAGTTCTGTACCCCAAGATTCCATGATATCCTGTTGTCGCAATTATTCCCTTCGCTCCATCAAGTGAAAAATCTGGATGAGAAGAAACAAAATCATCAAGAATAGGCACCACATCGCCATCACGCGTTATCTCTCTTTTACCATTTTCAACAACAACCTCAGTTGCAACATTGCCATCTATGTCGAGTACTAATTTATCAGCAAATCCATGCCCTACGAGGCTCGGGTAATATGAAAGATCGTCAACAGAAAGAATTAATGGTTTTTTCCCTTTTGGTAGATAAAGTTCTTTTTTTATCAAAAGACCATCACTGTCGGTGCTATAGAGTGATTTTATATCAATTAAAATAAAATCATTCTTATACAACTCAGAGAGTATTTTCTGAAACTCATCTCTTGTGATCATCCAGTCTTTATACCCTGCACTAAATCCACTATCAGAAAAAGCGAGTTTTGGATAAATAATCAAACTATGAAAAAAAATGTGACGCACTGTTCCTGTATAAAGAATTTTTTGTGACTCAGAAATCGGCTGACTTTCTATCAGCTCGACCTGAATATTAGTAGGCTCAGCCTGAAATGGGATTTTATATCCAAGCAATAAATTAAGAACAAGCACTACTGTAAAAATACTAAATTCCATATCTTTATTATACATTTATAAGCAACAAAAGACATCTTGTTTATAACTTGAGTAGTGCTTTATTTGTTAAAATCGTAGTCTTAAGGTTCAAAAAGCTATTTTAGAAAAAAATAAAACTAATTTTCAGTCAAAGTATAGTACGTTGCTTTGCCTTTACCTTGTTTTTTAATAATATTTTTGTCTGTCAGTCTTTTAAAATCAAGTATTTGTGTAGACTGTGCACGATCTGTTATTTTTTTGTAGTCACTTCTTGAAATAGAGCCCTTCTTTTTTATATATTCGATTATAATTTTTTCATACGAAGTTATTCGAATTGACTCAATAGAATTTTTTAGTAATTTTTGCACACGGAGTAATTCGTCTATGATACCGTCTGTAAAGTATATAAGCCAATCAGTAAAATCAGTATTGTCCACAATATCGTAATAATCTCCAAATATGCCAACTTTTGTAAAATATTTTGTCACATTTTGATTGTAATAATTTTCAAAACTGAACAGCTGGAATGTATCGAGCCCCATGCGAGCTAGTAAGTATTTGGTTACAAGTCTTGTTGTCCGACCGTTACCATCCATAAATGGATGAACGATGACAAATTGTTTGTGAAATATGCCAGCAAGAATGAGGGGGTCAGTAGTGATATATTCTTTTTCTAAATATAAAACCAATTCATTAATCAGTTTTGTGATGTCTTTTGCATTTGGCGGAATAAATGCGATTTTACGAGTTTTTGGATTATTTACAACTACCTGAGATTGACGGAATTTGCCTATATGTTTTTTATCAATCAACCCTTCCACTACAATAGCCTGAATATTGCAGACAAATTCTTTGGATATCGGGTTTGGTTTCTTGAGTAATGTATTTAAATAATGAAGTACTTTATTGTAATTAAGCACCTCTTTTTCTGTGTCACGAATATGAGCTGGTGTGCTTTTTAAAATTTTACGTACGTCCGTGAGCGGAATAGGGTTACCCTCAATACTAGTAGAAGCATGAGCAGAAATAGCGTAACTATCCTTCTCAAATTTTGCCAAAACAATATCAGAAAATTTCTGATTATTAAGTTCTGTAATCAAATTCTTGATACGAACAATGTTATCTAAAAGACCAGGATTCAAATTATACTTTGGTTTAAACATAGTCGTATTATAGTCGATTGATAGTCGAATGTCAAGTACGATTTGCTACGAATCTGCCTTTGCCGGCAAGCAGGCCTGGGACGATGCTCCCGATTTCTTATATTGTACTCAATATCTTGAAATCGCAGTCTTAAGGTTCGAAAAAAATAACTGATAAATAATCTACCCCATACTACTAGCCACTATATTTCTAGCAACTTCTAAAGAGCTAAGGTCTGCATTTATAGGAATTGCACCAGCTTCTATATATTTGTTATTGGATATATCAATTTTAGATAAAACCATTTGGCGACCCGCTTCAGTATTTGCATAATCATCAGTACCTTCTCGAACTAAAAGCCTTTTGTATAATACATCTGGACTTACTTTCAAGAAAAACACTTTATCAAATAGAGGCATAATTTCAGCCTTATTACTTGCTGTGCCACAATAAAAAGAGATGTCTTCTGTTTGCTCACTTAATAATTTTTTTAACTTATCTACGTCACAAATCCAGCTAGCATTTTTAACTTTTTCTATATCTGTATTATCATAATCAATATAATGCTCTCCTGTATCTTTTCTAATAAATTTAAATAAACCAAATTGATCATGCTCTATGTTATATGCTTTATAGCCTAAGGTATTCAAAGTTTGGCTCAATGTTGTTTTCCCTGAACCACTTGTTCCAGTTACAAAAATTTTCTTTTTCATAATTTAATTTTATCCCAAGAGATAATTTTATTTCTTCTTAATAATTGCAGTTGCTTCAACTTCAATTTTTGCTCCATCACGCGTCATTCTATTTACTTCTATTAACGTACTTACCGGCATAGAGTTCTTAAAAAATTCACGCCTAACCTTTGCAATTTTATCAAATTCACTCATGTCTGTAATATAAGTAACTGTTTTTACAATGTCCTCTAATGTAGCATTTGCTTTTTCAAGAATCTTGGCAATGTCTTCATATACTAATTTTGTTTGCTCTTCAATATCATCAGTAATTACTCTATGATTTTCATCTTTCGGAGCTTGTACACCTGATACAAAAATCATATAAAAATCACCCATATCGATCTTTTTAGCTAAGGAATAACTATTTCTAGTTTTGTAGTCTTCAAGAACTATATTTGTAATTAAATCTTTTTCCATCTATGTATTATAACATAAAACGAGCTGGGTCCGAACTTCTACTAGGGTAGGGATATCTACCTCGACTAAAATTTTTCCGTCGAAAAATTTTGTCTGGGCAACGACTCACCGATTTTATCTGCTGATAAAATACGGCTCCGTCGTTCGCTCCCTACTCACGAGTAAAGCAGTTCACTCGTTCCTCGGGCAACGAAAAAGCCCACTAATGTGGACTTTTTCTTTTGCTCCGAGGACTTGAATTTATGCGAACTTGTATCATAGAGGAAAAATTGCTTGAATTAAGGCAATTAGATCTATTAAAAAATAATAGTCTTGGTACTGCTTAACTCTCAAATTGAGCATATTACTAGCAGGCGGTATATACTACGCCTACCAATGAACAAATACCAAAAAACACCAGACCACATCATTGATCTACATGGATATACGGTATCAGAAGTAAAACCCCTGCTCGAGTCGCTATTCAAGAAACAATACTCCCATATCCGCATTATTACTGGCAAAGGCATGCATGGACCAAATGGTCCGGTGATGCGGACGTTCGTAAAAAATTACTTGAATAACAAAAATATCCGCTTTAGTCAGTCAAAGCTTCAGGATGGTGGCGAGGGAGCGTTGGAGGTTTTTTTGTAAATATGTTGTATATATATAAATATTAAACCCCGCACATTTTATTGTAGCGGGGCTAGAGTGATACGCATATCTCCTGAGCGTTTAATTTTTTACGGGTATTTTTTCTACCCTAGTAAAATGTCGCCCTCCTTCGAAGGCAGTTTCCATAAATATGTTTACTATTTCATATGCCAAGTTATGATCTACAAATCGTGTAGGGATACATAACACATTAGCATCGTTATGTGCTCTAGCAAGGGAAGCACTTTCTCTGTTCCAACAAAGGGCTGCACGAACCTTTTGGTGCTTGTTCGCAGTCATAGCGACCCCATTTGCGGAACCGCAAATTAGGATTAATACGTCAACGACATTTTTTCCCAATGCTTCACATGCTGGATGAACATAGTCAGCATAATCAACAGAAATATCAGAGTATGTTCCGTAATCTGTGATAATTCCACGGGAAACAGCTTTGAGATATTCCTTGAGTTCAAATCCTGCATGATCGCAGGCAATTCCAATTCTGATTTTCTTTTTCATTGGTAGTTAGTTCCTTTCTTTTTAGTTAAATTTGTTTCTCTTTAATTAAAGAAATCTGTCCCCGATTTCTTTCCAATTTTTGACCCTGTTTGTAATTTGTCCGATATCATCATGTAGTCCGTCAGGATCAAACAGATATGATGGAATAATATCCTGCGTCTTCAGTATCTCACTCGGTGAATCATCGAAAAATGCGATTTTTTCACCAGACACGCTCTGGATGAAATCCCTTTTTGACACTTCATTAAATACGCCACTTCCTCTGTGTTCATATACACAGTGAATTCCAGTGATACAACCGGGGATGTGTTTGTCGAGCAAATACCGGATTGTTTTGACCGATGTCTTCTCTCTTGAAGTTACAGTCCAAAGTAAATATTTTTTCGCAAGCTTATACATGGTCTCGCACATGTCTTCCATTGGTAGCATGTCTTCATGCCATTTAATGGATGTCTGATAGTTTTCGATGTGGTCAATGTAGACCTCCTCGAAACTAGGTGCATTGTTGCTAATGTATTTTCTCAGAACGATATGTAACGGTTGGTTATTTACATAGTCAGATGTTTTCGAGTTTATCCCGAAGCGACCGTTCATATAAATAGCCAACTGCGAAGCAGTGTGGAATTTCAGACCATCGAAGTCTAGAAATATATTTGGTTTCTTCATCGTTATTAATTTTTTGTAGTGAATAATTTATTGAATTACCTGAACCACCCAAGCAGAGGGACTCAGATAATCCAACAAATTATCACCAAAAATTGTATGTCAGAGGACTTATTACTTTTCCCAACCCTATCATAAAACCGTTGACGGGTCAATCTTTGTATGGTAAGGTGAAAGCAAATTCTTACTAAAATTGAATAGAAATGGAACTAAAAAAAGGAACACATCGAATTGTTTTTATCTTCCCTAGATTTGGATTTGTAATAAAACTTCCCCGATTTTATATCTGGTTTGCCATCAAAGGATTTTTCAAATTTATCTATTATAGAGATTGGAAATTTCTAAAAAAATGGTTGAAGTATGACGTAGTGGTGTTGGGTGGATTCAAAAATCAAGTATACAAAGGCATTCATGATAACTGGCAAGAGTACAAATTTTACTCCATCACCAAGAATGTTTTTTTACAGCCAACGCATTTTTCGTTATATGGATTAGTAAATATCCAAAGTTATGGAGAATCCAAGAAGACACCCTTCGACACGCTTCTCCAGTATTTTATGGTACTCACTGATGGTGACGTATTTGATGACAATCACCACTTTGCGAATTATCGCAACTTTTGTTTTGAAGATGGTAAAATAAAAATTACCGACTATGGAAGCAAGAGGACACAAGCAGTCATTGAAAAATGGGGAGAGAGAATCGTTACGGAATTTCAACTTGAAAAGGTGAAAGAGAAAGAAGAAACAGCTTAATAATAGGGATAACAAAATTTTGTTATCCCTATTTACAATTTAACATCCGAGAATAAGGGTGTCAGGTACCCTTATTAGTTGGTACACATTACCTTTTCCCCAGTATATTGATTTACTATTTTTTGTATTTTAGTATACACTTAATTGCTTAGATAATGTTATAATATAATTATAATTTATGAAAGCACTTATTACTGAACTAATGCCTAAACTTTTTTCTAGTTATGAATTAATGGTTCTTGATTTTAGTAAAATTTCTGAAAACTTACCTGAATATAAAAATATCAAGTCTTTCTTTGAAAAAAGTTATCTTGCAAAAATAAATCCCAGACTTCCTGAAAATAGACAAGCTTTTAATGATTTCTTTTTAGATAAATCTGGTAAGCACTATTTAATAAGTCAATATCGGGAAGATAGAATCGAAATGTTAAGAGGTTCTAATATCGAAAAAGAGGGAAGGACTATACATCTTGGAATTGATATTTTTTCAAAAAACCTAGAAACAATATATGCTCCTTGTGATTCAGAAATTATTTCATTAGGATGCGAGAAAGGAAGTCATACTTTTGGACATTATATAATTCTAAGACCTGATCTTAATATTACAAATAACTATATTTTTCTCGGACATCTTTCTAAGGATTTACCAAAAATAGGTAAGGTTAAAAAAGGTCAAATAATTGCAAAATTAGGAGATTACATCGATGAAGAAAATGGTGGGTGGTCAAGGCATTTACATGTACAATTGCTAAAAAATATTCCTAAGAATAATTCAATACCAATTGGATATTCTACAAAAGAAAATTTACAAAAAAATATCATTAAATATCCAGACCCCTCTTTTCTAGTTTTTAATTAAAAATATCCTAAATACTAAAGTAACAAAAAATCAAAAGCCGTCTTTTCAGGCGACTTAAGATTTTAACAGCTCGCTTTGGTGGATGACTTTCGAACGATTGACTGGGTAAGGGAATATTCATTTCCAGTTACAACATTGGAGGAGATCAAGATGTTGCTAATTTGATTGTATAAATTTTCAAAATCACATAAACTTATTAGATGGAAGACCTTTCAAATTACGAAAAGCTTCGTCAAGATGCTCAAAAATTTTACAGCCAGATCGGGCATGCATTTTCTCCCGTTTTTAGTCAAAATATATGTTTCAACGCCGAAGGTTTTAACCATATTATTTTAAAGGGTTCACGCAAGGAACGAGAACGCCCATCACAGATACTTCGGTTCAAACTGTTGTCACTCGCGACTAAGCTCATCGGATTATCAACTACTTATCAAGAGTTTGAGGAAACGATTAAAGATTTTGAGATTAAAAGCCATAAGAAACGCGTGCATAAAACTATGCCGGTACGCTACTGGTGATACAGATATTGTTTTTGAAATAATGAAAAAATTATACAAAAAGGAAACATTTAGCAAAATTGTTTTAGTTTCTGGAGATGGAGATTATAAATTACTAGTTGATTTTTTGATTGAAGAAAATAAGCTAAAAAAGATATTATTCCCAAATAAGAAATTTGCTTCATCTTTATATAAAAAACTAGGCGGAGAATATTTTGACTATTTAGACAGCAAAGATGTGAAGGATAAAATATCGGTATAAAATGAAAAGGGCTCCTTAGGTAGTTAACCGTTCGGATCCCTTTTCGTATTGATATAGGTATTATAGCAAGCAGGTTCTTAAAGTCAAGGAGATCGAACTTCTACTATGGTAGGGGGAATAACCCTTGTATTATAAGGCTGAAAATTTGGCTCCGCATGTGGGAGGATGTTCGAATGAGTATTTTATTGGATGTTTAATCCTTACTATGATCAATCACTAAAAAATTAAAGTACTTTTCTGTAGGAATAATTGCATATTTTGCATGTCCCCAACAAATTTGTGGCAATTTTGTTTCCCCGGTCATTACCGGAATCATTACTTCACCACTTATGTATGAACCTTTTTTAATAGTCTTATCTTCATTTAAAAAGTGATTAACAGAATCTTTATTTCTTTCAGCAACAATATTGCTGGGAATTTTTTCATATAGTTCAGATACTTTTTTCATGTATTCCGTAAATGGACTTTCGTTTGAATCAAATCCAAATGTGGGAATCCTCATACTATAATTATTGCCTCCGTAAAATGTATAGACACCCCCTGTAACATTTAGTGTTATTTTGTTTTTTGTAACTTCATTAAATTTCTCAGTAGTCATTTTTTCACTTTTCTTTGGGTTTATTATTTCTGCTCTAAAATTATTACCTTTATCTTTCATGTCTTCCATAGAATCAATTTCTTCTGTACGCACAGTGTTTTTATTTTTAAAGACGATTACATTTCCAAGGAACGAGATTTTACTGTTTTGATCTAGCACAGCTACTATGTTACTTGATGTGTTACTATATTTTAAACTGTGTACAGAATTTCTATAGATATTTCCATCCTCTGGTATAGCAAGTTTTCCTGTTTCTTCGGAGTAGAGAGTATGATCATTAAAATTTTCTAATTTACTGAGAAGATACTTATCTTGATACATTTGAAGTGGCCCCAAATTATTTTCATAACTAGCAGAGTCATCTTTTTGAATTACATGATTGTAGGTATTGTTTGGAAAATTACCATTGCTCAGATTTTCTAAGAGTTTAGCTTGCTTTTTTTGTCTTTCAAAAACTCTTCAAGATCTTCCCATTTTATTTTAAATTTTGTGTACCCTTCGATTTTGGTCTCATTTTTGATATTTTCTGGGTATTCAAATTTTTCTCTTACGCAAGGTATTTTTTCCCCCTCAATATCTAGTTCAATATTTACTCTTTTTTCTTCTAAAGTATTCTGCTTAAGGGGCAGGGGTGTATATTCTTGCATGTGATAATTCTACCATAGGTTCGAACTTCTATTAAGGTAGGTAAAATAACCCTTGATTTATAAAGTTAAAAATTTTGCTCCGCATGTGGAACGATGTTCGAAAGGCTTTACTTGTGGCGAAATAAAAAAAGATACAGTCCACATGTCCTGTATCTTTTAATGCCCTGTTTATTACATCTGCTTAAGCAGCAGCAGTAGTATAAGAATTAGCAAGCTCTTCGAGGTCTTTTCGGCGTATTTTTTCGCCGTTAGCCGTAAGTTCATATACCACTGCGTTTCCGGAATGGCCGGAATGGTTCGGGATTGGTAATTCCGTTGAATGTTTTGGAACTTCCTCCTCCGTACAATTAAACACATTTGAAGTTTCGTAAATAAAGCCATTAAGTGACTTCACTCTTTTTAAATAAAACCATTTTTTCATTTTTCATTTTTTAGTAAACATTAAACATTTTGAGAATGCTCACTAAGATGTTCAGTAGAGCTCCCTAAGGACCAGCAAGCTGATGCTCAAAGAGCCATACTGAAAATCAAAAAATGGTATGTCAAAAAACTGCTATCGGGTGTATGATAACATGCTTATTTATTTGTGTCAAATACGAGCTCCGAACTGTTGAGGCTGTTAGAACTTGGGTCATCGATAATAAGAGTATATTCTATGTGCCAGAGTTAGTCTAGTGGTCACCCTACCCCCCAAGACCGACCCCCGCCATGGTGGAGATACCGACTATATATTAGATCAAGATATGAAAAGGGTTATATGTTTTAGGCGTAAAAAATGCATAATGGTAATATGAACAATGTGGAAGAAAAGAAAGCTTTATCAAAAAAACTACTATCAGATTTAATGGTTGAATTAAGGCCATTTTTATCACTGTTCGGAGTATTCAGTGGAAAAGAAGATGAGATGGAGTTGGCTCGAGAGTTTGCCAATAAATTTTTTAGCAGTCTAATAAGTTTAGAAAATCATCTATTGGCAAAAGATGCCATTTCTGCTTCATTGCTTCAAAGGTACAGCCATGAAATGTTCCTCGATTTTTTCTACGTATTTGGTTCTAGTTCAATAAAAGAAAAAGTTGAAGAATTTTTTTCTTATGAAAAAAGGCTGAAAACACAGCCGAATTTGCAAACATGGAGAAATAAAGACACCTTAAAAAAAGAGGAGTTGAGAAAATTTATACCTCCTTGGGTCGCGGGGGAAGAAAGCATGAAAACAATCTACAAAAGATTGTCAGATATGGCGCACCCAAATATTGTATCAATGAGACTAAATAGACGTGGTGCGGAGTTTGAATATATTATAATAATAAATGCAATATCTCTTGTTGTTTTAAATATTACCGAGTGCTTTCTTTATAAACCATTTTGGGAATTAGTTTATGATGATAAAAAATTTGATATGGTCAATTTTGGTCATAAAATGAGAAAATTCCAAACAATTGCATGGAAGCTACTTTTGGATTAAATTTATGATTATACCCCAAGACGCGATACAGACTCATTACGAAGCCTTTGAAGTAACTATTTATTTTGCTTTATGAATTCTTCTAACTCTGATTTCTGTTTTTTCAATACATCATCTGGAATCATACATTTTGGAGGTATTTTTTTATTACTTTGTGGAAAGTAAAAAATGGACTCTTTTATAAAACGACTGTGTCCCTTTAGTTTTAAATATGTTTCTTCACACCATCTTATCAAGCCTAAAACTGCCGTATAGTCTTCACCAGAAAAATAAAAAGAATAATTACCAAAAGTCCTAACTCTAGGAAATTTCATTCGAGCATCAGTTTGCTCAATAGAATTTATATGTAACAACATACCATTAAACATACTCTCAGTTAATGCATGAACATGCCCATATACTTCGGGGTCTAAATTATATCCGTGTCGATCTAAAATATTATTTCCTTTCTCTTTAAATTCTTTCGCGTTCTGAACAATCCAATCTGAATATCTCATTTTTGGTGAAACATTAGGTTCTGAATCCATGTAAAGGTATTGTTGAACTTTTGACATACTTTCTTTTGAAAAGAATAATTCGATTGTTTTAGGGTCATCTTCTGGCACAGAGTCTCTAAATACCTGTGTCCAAAAAGCAATATATCTAGCTGTATAAATTCTTATGTCCTCGTAAGAAGCAAGTTTCAAGGGGATGCTCTTCCTTTGCTCTCGTCCTTCTATCAACCGGTCAATAACTATAATTGTTACGGCAACACCAAGCATTTCAGTAAAAAAATTTAAACCAAAATCTCTTGCTGGTTTCCAAAGCAACCAGCAAAAAAGGCTAAAAAGGACCAATATGCCCAAAGCTAAAAGAATTTTCCGTTCACTTTGTATGTAAGTTGTAACTTTTTTCATTTGAGTTTAAGGTTGGCCATCTTTCACGAAATGCTAATAATCGAACAATATAATAAAATAATACTTCTCGCAAGGATCTTATCGTCCTTAAATTTGGGGTACCGATCATTTAACAATATCACTTCTTAAATAATTCTGAAAACCAGCCCCATACTCTTTTCATTACTGATTTTTTAGGTTGTGCTGGTTGCTCCACTTTTGGGGTTATTTTAATGGTATCGATGCTTTGATCTATTTTCGGTGCGATTATTTCTTCAGATTTTTGCGGTGTTTCAACTTTTGGGGCTACTATTTGTTTAGGTGCTGTGATGGTTAGCTCTTTTTTTATTATAGGTGGAATTACTGGATCAGGAATGGCTGGAGGAGCAACTATTATTTCTTGAAGTTTGCAAGTTTTTGAGCTTTCGTTATAGCTATAACCACTATCACATATACATTTTTGGCCTTCGGCGTGTACGTTTGATATGCCTAGGTCTGCGCAATAATTAGCCATAGAAACACATTGAGTATTTTTATCAAAAGCATATCCCTCTAAACAAGAACATTTACCAATCTGATTAGGTGAGGAAATAGAATATATTCCGTAACTTTTTTTACAGGAGTTATTATGAACTTCAATTTCTGGCTTACATTGAAAATCTGAACCAGAATCTTTTAAATAACCAGAATTGCATTCACAACTTGTGCCGTTATAATTACTATTTGAGCCATATTTGTCAGTGCAATAAATTTGCATTTTTGCGTTTACATAGGAATCAATGTCGCCGGATGATATGTAGGATTGACTATAATTATTACTAGAGCTGTTGACTAAACAGCTATTGTAAGACTGGAGAGCCGATTGATATTGATTAATTTCATTCCTGCAATTTGTTAAAGATCCTTGTTGAGACGCGCTACCACCTAAATAACCTCCTTTGTACAAAAGTTTTGATTGAAGTGAACTATAATCACTTTCTGTTCTACATCCTGAACCACTAGGAACCACACAAGATGATGCTTTGCATTCGTCTGCATCAGAAAAATAAACGGAGCTATTGGTCCAGCCATCGTTGCACATTACTTTTCTATCAATCGTGGGGCCGGCTGAACAATTTACACCACTATGATAAGAGCATGCGCCGGAAGTGGCGGAAGCGTTGTTTGGTCCAAAAAATATAAAACTGGATATTATTAAAGTTGAAAATAATATAATTTTTTTCATAAATTTTATTTATCCATGAATCCATCCAATAAGGATAAACCATAAGAGAGCTAATCCCCCAGAAGCCACGACTCCAAATAATCCATAGCCGACACTTTTTATAAGTGTTTTTGAAATTTTATCCACTGGATTGATAATAAATAAGGGGAAAAATGGTAATCCTAATAATATTGGAACAAGTAACCCAGACCCTATCAATGTTGAAACAACTAAATACGATGTTGCTAATCCTTGTTCATGAAGTGATTTCCAAACCTCTATAAAATATAATAAATTTCTTATAGCCCAATAACTACCTAAAATTATTAAAATAAACTGTATAGATTTGTAAATATATAATTTTTTCATTTATTTTTCGATTTCAAATCAGCTCGAATAAGATATACGCCAAAAATAAGGAAAAAAGCCAATTTCGCCCCTTCTCCTATTGCAAATTGTGTTAAATCTTGATCGGAAATACCAGAACTATCAATTGTAAAAAGCGAATACAGAAAAAGGATAATAAAAATAATTCCTATAACACCTTTTGTTTTGATTTTCATATTTTTATAATATTAAATAATAAATTTACCTAGTTTTAGATTTCTTAAATCCTGCATCTTTGGCTTCAACTTCTGTTGAAAAACATTTTTTATTTTTCAATACCATGCCTTTTATAAATTTACTACCCTTTAAATGGTAAATATAGCTAGCATAATTGCCGACAATATAACAATTATTCAGATCTGTCCTTGTTTTTGGTATGCCAACAAAATAATCACTAACTATAGATACTGACGATGGAGTGCTGTAATTATTCTGAGCGGGAATAATATTTTTAACTGGACACCCACTCGTATACCCAAGATCGCCACAGACATAACTGCCGGAATCAGAAGGGCAAGAATGCCACCTATGACAGCCAGATCTATGTGCTGAAGCTGAAAAAGGCAGAATCATTACTGCGACAAACAAAGCAATCGATATTTTTTGTATTATTTTTTTCATAAGATTTTTTAACTCTTAAAACTTTTTATAACATTCGTCTCTTATTTCGGAATATGCTATTTCAGCTTTAAATATCCCTATAATTTTTTTCTGCTCATCTATTTTTCCTTCCATAAGTGCTTTTTCAAAACGTTGTTTGGATGATTCAATACCTTTTTTAACTATTTCCAAGCAGTCTCTCAGGGGTTTATCTTTTTAAATTGGACGAACTACAAAATAGTATGTTACTGAAAAAGCAATCATTATGAAAGAAATAGAGATGATGGTTTTAAATGTATTTTTCATATTCTCGTCTAATCGCCTCCTGATCCTAAAATAATTATAAGGATAATAACAACCCAAACATAAGTAATTATTTTATCTATAATCAATTCTGCCCTTTCCTTTATTTCGCTCGGCATAATTATATTTACTATCCCATTACAAAATTTACTTATTAAGGTAAAAGGGGTGGCCAATATAACTGTAAATATCAGCGAAAATGTATTAACGAATTTTTCAATATATTTATTCATAAAACGCAAAAAGCCCACCACATAGGTTAGCGACTTGCGTCGCTCATATCAGTTTCCCAATATGACTGGTCACAGCAACCCCATATGATGGGTTTTTTATCTGTGACCAGTTTTTTCACCATGCCCAGCAAGCTGAGTTTAGGCTACTTTTAAACTTATTTAGTTATGTTGCTATTGTATCAGAAAGACTCATAAATTCAAATCTGGAACTAAAACTAAAAAAAATTTGACAATATATTTTAAAAGCATATTATTTACTTAGCTCCTTTATAGTTTCAGAAAAATTATAAACTCTCATAGACATAGTCATCATCACAGGCACAGGGTATTCTCCCACAGCCACAGAACTAGGCGCAGTCACAGAGGCATAGGTTTAACTTAATTAAGCCCGCTTCTTTTTATTGTGCAACCAACAAAGAAAAACCGCTTAATTAGGCGGTTTTTTCTTTGTTTTACTGGGCTAGCACCAAAACTCGTTTGTGGTTCTGCGGATTTCTGCCCAGTAATCCGTAGAACTATGGGCGAGTTTTTTTATGGTCGAGAAAGGAAAATACATAAAAAGATTCAAGGATCTTTATGAGCTAAAGAATAAAACAATTCTATCCAACGAATTGGCTCTTCAGTATTTTGAAAATCTTATTGTCTTAGTCGAAACAATAACAGGCCATACTAAAATTAAAAAATTAAAAATTACAAAAAATGGAAAATAGAGAAGAAAAATATAGCTTAGATGCGTGCGACGATACAGAATTTAAGTCCAGTATAGATTTTATTCCAGATCCGCAAAAATGGGCGGTTATAAATAAAAAGATTTTTCCGGAACAACGATGGAGGATAAAAAACTTAATCCCTTATGAAGGTTTTACGATCCTTGCAGGAATTTCGGGCGAATGCAAGACTTGGATAGCCATGGAAATGGCAAAATCAATTGCTTGCGGAGTAGATTTTCTGGGACATGAAGGATTTCCCTCTATGCAAGCGAATGTTTTGTATTTAGATATGGAAATGTCTCAGCAAGAATTTCAAAGGCGTGGCCGACAGCTATCTTTTGAGATTGCTGAAGAAAATCTATTTGTAACAAATAATTGTGACTTTAATTTGAATGATGATCTTAAGATAATGGAATTAAAAAGCATTATTAAACATTTCAATATCTCCGTTGTTTTTATAGACACATTCCGAGCGGTAGCTGGAGGATTGAGAGAAGAAAAAGCTGAAGAAGTGCGAAAATTCTTACAACAATTTAAGTCTTTTAAGGACGAAGGTGTTTCTTTAGTGTTTTTAGATCACTACCGAAAACCAAATAATTTTGAAGGAAAAATCCCAAAAAAGGAGCATCTTTTTGGATCAGTTGACAAAGTAGCCTCAATTGAAATACTGCTTATGGTAAAGACTGACGAATCAGATAATAGTGTGAATATTTATCAAAGAAAAAATCGCCTAGACAAAGAATTGGACCCTTTCAAAATTTACCTAAAAGATGAGATTGACCAAGATCAGCAGAAAAAAACTAAATTAAGTTTCGGTGGGTTTATCTCAACAGACGAAAATAAAAAAGACCAAGCAAAAGCAGTTATACCTTTTCTGCTCACAGATACAGGCTTAACCAGAAAAGAGATACTGAAGGGTCTTTTAGATGAAGGAATCGGAGAAAAAAACGCATCCGATGCATTAAGAGAGTTAGATAAAGCCGGAATCATAGAGGTCAATAAAAAAGGTCGGGAAAATTACTACCTTTTACCTAAAAACGAAGAATTAAAAGAGAGAGAGATAAACAATCATGAAGAAAAGAATTTATTTTAACAATATATAATAAATGCGTTACCAAATTACCAAATTTGTTTTTTCTCTTACTGGAGTAAAGATGGCAAGTTGGTAAGTGTATATTACTAACTAATTAAAACTACCAAATATATGAATCACGTATGTAACATTGGACTAGATGACTTAGGAAATATGTTTTGTCTCGTTTGCAAAAGACACTTTACTAAAAAAGCACTGAAGATTGCCCTAGAAATCCAACATGGAGATAGTTGGCAAACAGAGTATCAGAAACTAAAAAGTGCAAAAATGTCGATGCGTGCTAAAATGAGAAAAGTTAGATTTTATTTATGAAAAATCAAGACATAAAATACTTCATATACTGTCGGAAAAGCTCTGAAGACTCGCAGAGGCAGATAGCTTCTATTCAGGACCAAACTGATGCGCTAATGAAAATGGTAAGCAATGAAAAGCTTGCGGTAGTCCACTCTCCTTTTACTGAAGAAAGGAGCGCAAAGGATCCGGGCCGGCCTATTTTTAATCAGGTTTTGGATCGGATTGAGAAAGGCGAAGCTGATGGGCTTATTTGCTGGGATATTGATCGGCTGTATAGGAATCCAGTAGATGAGGGCAGACTGCGCTGGCTGTTGCAGAAAGGCGTCATAAGAGCCATAAAGACCCCTTACAGACAATTTTATCCCGAAGATGCTGGTTTGCTTATGGGAGTAGAAGGAGGCCGTGCTACTGACTATGTAATTCGTCTTTCAAAAAATGTAAGGCGCGGTTTAAATGGAAAAGCTTTGAAGGGTTGGCGACCATCTGGCGGTCCCATTGGTTACTTGAATACTGGAATAGAAAAAGGAAGCAAGACGATTATTTCCGATCCGGATCGCTTTCTCTTGGTTCGAAAAATGTGGGACTTATTTCTTACCGGCACTTATCCAATATCTCAAATTTTAAATATCGCTACTAACGAATGGGGACTAAGAACTTTACAAAGACGAAAACTTGGCGGAAAACCCTTATCAGAAAGCCATATGTATAGGATATTTAATGATTCTTTCTATTATGGATATTTCCCATGGATTGACCCAGAAACAAGTGAAGAAAAGCTATATAAAGGCAATCATGAGCCAATGATTACTGAAACTGAATATTGGCGAGCGCAAACTTTACTTGGAAACAAAGGAAAGCAGAGATCTAGCACCAGAGAATTTCCTTTTACCGGACTAATGAAATGCGGAGAGTGTCAGTCTGGTATCACGGCAGAGGAAAAACATCAACTTATTTGTACAGTTTGTAAAAATAAATTTGCATACGAAAATAAAGACTGCTGTCCGAAATGCGAGACTGCAATAGAAAAAATGAAGGAGCCAAAAATTCTTTTCTACACCTATTACCATTGCAGTAAAAAGAAAGGTCCTTGTAGTCAAAAGACGATAAGACTTGAGAAATTAGAGGAACAATTCAATAAAAAACTCGAAGAAATAACGATCGATGAAGATTATTTGGCTCTGGCGTTAGATTATCTTCGCGACAAGCAAAAAAATTCTGGTCATGAAGAAAAAGTGGTCCGTCAATCGGTCCAATCAGCATACGATGCTTGTCAGACGAGACTAAATAACCTTCATCGAGAATATACATCGATTCAAAATTCTCATCACGAACTTTACACACCGGAAGAATTCAAGAAGCAAAAAAATGAAATTACCACCGAGAGAGATAATCTTGAAAAAGACCAGAGCAAGGCCAAAGAAAAAATAGATCAAGACCTAGAAACTTCTGAAAGAGTCTTTAATTTTTGCACATTTGCAAAACATCATTTTAACAGTACGGACGACATAAAGAAGAAACGCGCCATTTTTAGCACCATTGGTTCGAACCTAATCTTGAAAGATAAAATACTCATTATTGACAAGCTACATCCATATTTACTCATTGAGAACGAGCTCAAGGCACAAAAAGCGCTATACAATAAGTTAGAACCTGAAAAGCGCCTTGCCCTAAAAGAACAAAACACCATTTTCGTGGTGTCTGTTCCTAACTGGCTCCGAGGGTAGGGATCGAACCTACGACCAATCGCTTAACAGGCGACCGCTCTACCGCTGAGCTACCTCGGAATAAACTTTATACATACCGC
>Ga0209541_10003375_pt1 | contig 29395 bp, 41 predicted proteins | sample RifCSPlowO2_01_FD_184027 | JGI IMG/M metagenome (GOLD analysis project Ga0209541, IMG submission 184027) | Groundwater microbial communities from Rifle, Colorado - Rifle CSP2_plank lowO2_0.1 (SPAdes) (version 2) | ecosystem: Environmental > Aquatic > Deep subsurface > Groundwater | place... | reverse complement strand
CGCTTTTCAAAACAACAACCCCTCGCTTTTTGTTTGCAACGAAAACCAATTTTGCGACGCTTCGTGACGGGTTTTAAAAAAGCAAGGCGGTGTTTGCTTTTGAAAAGCTCTCGCAGGCGAAAATGCTGGGTTCAGCCCCTTTCTTATACGCAGTAAGAGTTGGGGCTGAATTTTCGCCGAGAGCGCAGGCAGGCGCCGCCGCCGGAGCGGCGAACTGCCGGTTTGAAAAATCAAATAGCGCGAAGCTCAAAAACCGCCATACGCGCTTGCTTATTTCAACGCGGTAATGTCCGCAAATGAGATTTTCAAACAGGCAAATCTTCCAAACCGCTTTCTATTTCCAAATCCTCGTTTGCCAGATCATCGCCAATATTTTTTTGTTCTTCGGACTCTTCCATAATTTTATATTTCATTATTTTATATTTCCTGGCGAGGCCGCGCAAAAACTTATTTTCGTGACAACCGAACGACGGAAATTCAAACGCCGTGACAATACTAATTGTTATTATCACGGTCATGCGGATTTTCTTATAAATTCTCGGATATTTTGCTTTTCTGATTTCAGATATTTTCTCCATTTCGGCAGTAATTTCTCTTTTACTTTCTGTAAATACCCGTGCCCCACAAATGGAGGATATTTACCACCATTTAATCTGGTGCGCAATTCCTCATCTGTTATCAATTCAATCACCGCATGCTCTTTTTTAGAATGTCCGATATACGAATGTAAAATTTCATGCCATAGGTATGTTGTCACATAATTCGGCCAATCTTCATTATGCCCCCACTCAATCGTGTTATTTCCTTTGTAACTTCCGTTTTTCAAGCCGGGGTGAGTGACATAGATCGTAAATTTTTTATTCAACTTCAGCTTTGTTAATTCCTCAATTACTTTACTTACAAAAGGATAATTTTCGTTCCACTGATTTCTACAGAATTTCAGATATTCCCCTGTTTGTCGATGAATCTTTCCATACTGTCTACTTCTCTTTAATTCGTTTAAGAAGTTCAATAGTTGCTTTGCTATTTTTCGCAATCCTCCTTTTGCTATTTCTGTTGTTGAAAACCTGCCGACCAGTAAATTATAGCATGGTTTGCACTTCCTCCACGCATAATTCTGAAATGCCACAATATCTTTCTGATACTTTGTTGAAGAAAATCTACTCTTACCCATGCTTGATAGTGTATGAACTATCAAATAGTCACCGTCTATTTTGAAATTCAGTTTTATGCTCATATTCTTATTCTACATCTCTCACAACCCATGGCACTTCTGTTGCTTCTTGAAATTTACGAAATGCCACGGGGCTAATTTGTCCTTATTTTAAGCCATTTTCCGAGTTTGGTGAATAATGCGGTTTTCTTGTCATTCCGGGCTATTGACAAATTCTGTGGGTTTGCTATTCTTAAATAAGCTGGGAAAAGGTTGGAGAGTGCCCTACTCCTCCAACTCTGGTTGAAAAACCTACCGGATTTAACATGTTAGGGCAACTGGGCTCGGCTTCGCGGTCGAGCCCTTTTTCTTTACTTCCCATGACACTTTTGGTACTTATTGACTATTCCACACGAATTTCCAATATATCCCTGGCCCTTTCAATATCTTTTTCTTCAATAAATAAATCTACTCCCATGGACCATTCCAGATATGGTCTCATTGGATCGCTGCCGGAAATCACCGCCTTAACGCCTTCTGCCTCAAGGAATCTTTTTGCCAATTCTGCCTCTATAGTTGTACTATAAGATTTGATTTTAATCATATTTTTTTGACTATACCATATCCCTACGAACTTTTGCTTTTTCAATAACCAACCGCAGGGATTTTCTATATTTAAAGCCATTTTTCAAGTTGTGCACCTGCTGAATTGGTCAAAATATTGAAAATGCCACGGGGATTATTTATCTTCCTGCCACCGCTTTATATCTTCTCTCGCTTTATCAGCCGAGGCCTGATATAATTCTGACTTTCGTTTCTCTGTCGCTTCCCTTTGATCCGGTGTCATGTGTTGCTTAGCAACATCTTCATTGATCATATCCGCTCGGGCCCCTAATTCTTTAGCTGTATTCTTCATTCTTTTTATAAATTCTTCACCCGGCGTTTCGCCACCAAGCGTCCTCTTAACAAACTCCTCTCTAATTTCTCTATATTGCGTTTCTTTTTCACTTTCCCTAAATTCTGGGCTTATTTGTTCAAGTTTTTCCGACATAAATTTTTTATTTTATTTATTGTTTTTTAAGCTCGACTTTTTATTAAGTTATCACATTACTCTGTAATTTTCTATCCCTGCGTTATGTGACACTTCTTATACTTCTTTTCCGAGCCACAGGAAACAGATATAAGATCTTTATAAATTGATCATATAATTCTTCAAAAATTTTTCAACCGCAAAAACTGTTTCTTTTCTTAATTTCGGGTTGCTTTCGGCAATCCATTTCGCAAAATTATACAGCTCTTGTTCGTCAACTTTCAGCCATTTTTTATTCTTATGTAAAAAATAAAAAAGCGCGGTCATTGCGATTCTTTTGTTTCCGTTTTTAAAAGGATGATTTTTAATCATTAAATAAAAAAGTGTCGCCGCGCGCGCTGTCATTCCTTTATATAAGAACTTGCCGCCGAATTTTTGAAACGGCGTCATAAGACAACTTTCAAGGATATTCGGAAAACGAGAGCTGAAATCGGGAATCGGTTCGTTCCACTCCATTGTTTCCCGCGCCAAACGGTGCGCCGCATATTCTATTTCAGCGATTGATAAATATGTCATTCTTTTCCTAACAATTTTAATGTTTGGCCGTATTCTTTAACCGTCTTTTTAACAGATTGTTCAATTTCGCGTTTTTTATTTTCATTTAAAATTACGCTTAAAATATCAGGCAATTCTCGCCTATCAATAACAAAATTTCGGCCGACTTTTTCGGCTTTTATTTCGCCGGATTTGATTTTTTTGAAAACCGCCACACGGCTAATGCCTAAAATCTTTGCTACTTCAATCGTTGACAAAAGTTTTTTATCCATATTTACTAACATATTCTATGTTAACCTAAATATCAATAGTTAACATATGTTAACTATACTATGTTTTTAATTATCCCTACACCCCATGACACCTTTTATATTTCTTCTCCAAGCCGCACGGACAGGAATCGTTCCGGCCTATGTTAAAATTTATAAGTATTTTTATGATGACGTTCAATAGTAATAATAAAAATTTCTTTTTTATCTTTAGCAAAGATAATTCTGATTTTACCCTTGCGAACCCTAAAAATATTTTGATGTCCTCTTAACTTCTTAATGTCTAAATCGCGCCAATTCAAAGAAATAACTTTCTTAATTAAAAATTCTATAAAATCTCTTTCTTCTTTATTAAATCTGGAAAGAAGTTTTTTAAGACTAGGCATTCAATTGACGGAGTTCTTTTAGTATTTTCTTGGCAGCTACGCCATTCTTGCTAATTTCTGTAAAATCGGCTATCCGCTCCCAAACGCCTAATTCTTCGTCGGGAGAAGAAATTTTCAGTACCGGCTTTGAACGGCGAACAATAATAAAAGACTTGCCTTTTTTAACTTCGGAGATATATGTATTAATATTTCCGCGTAATTCTTTTAATCCCACAATTGTATTTTTCATATAATTCAAGTTTATCCTAAGATAAACTTCGCGTCAATCCTTACTTCTTCCCTTCAATAATTAATTGCGCCACGCTCTGCGGAACTTCCTGATAATCAAGAAATTCCATCGTATAAGTGGCCCGGCCTTCGGTCATGGAGCGGAGCGCGGTGACATAACCAAACATTTCCGAAAGCGGCACTTGAGCGTCAATCACTTTCAAATTATAACGGTCGGTAATATTCCCGATTTTTGCTCTTCTAGAGCTTAAATTTCCCGTCACATCTCCTAAAAATTTTTCCGGCGTGACCGCTTCCACTTTCATAATCGGCTCCAGAATCACCGGATTAGCGCGCTTGGCCCCTTCTTGAAGAGCCAGGGAAGCGGCGATTTTAAAAGCCCCTTCCGAAGAATCCACTTCATGAAACGAGCCGTCGTAAAGCGTCACTTTCAAATCAGTTAAAATATAACCGGCTAAAGCGCCTCGCTCCAAAGCTTCGCGCGCCCCTTTTTCCGCGGCCGGAATAAATTCCTGCGGAATTATTCCCCCTTTGATCCCGTTCACGAATTCAAAACCCTGACCGCGCGCCAATGGCTCCAAACGAAGCCGGACATGGCCGTATTGGCCGCGACCGCCGGATTGGCGGATATACTTTCCTTCCGCTTCCGCCATTTTTCTGATGGTTTCCCGATAAGCCACCTGTGGCTTGCCGACATTCGCTTCCACCTTGAACTCGCGTTTCATCCTGTCCACTAAAATTTCCAGATGAAGCTCGCCCATTCCGGAAATAATCGTTTCCAGAGTTTCGGGATCTGATTTTATTTTAAAAGTGGGATCTTCCATCGCCAAACGGCGCAAAGCCAAACCCATTTTTTCCTGATCCGCTTTGGTTTTCGGTTCAATTCTCAAGGAAACAACCGGCTCGGGAAATTTAATTTTTTCCAGCAGAATCGGATTTTGCTCGTCGCAAAGCGTATCGCCGGTTCTGGTATTTTTAAGGCCGATCATCGCGCCGATATTGCCGGCGAAAATTTCTTTCACTTCTTCGCGATGATTGGAATGCATTCTTAAAATCCGGCCCACTCTTTCTTTCTCGCCAGTAGCGGCGTTTAAAATATAAGAACTGGGCTTGGCAACCCCGGAATAGACGCGAAAATAAGTAAGCTGGCCGACAAAAGGATCGCTTTGGAGCTTAAAAGCCAAAGCCGCGAAAGGAGCGTCGTCTTTAGCCGGCCTTTCCAGCTCTTTTCCGGTTTCCGGATGAAAACCTTTGACCGGAGGAAGATCGGCCGGCGAAGGAAGAAAATCAACCACCCCGTCCAAAACCAGCTGCACCGCTTTGTTTTTAAGAGCCGAACCGCAAAAAACCGGAATTAAAGTATAATCCAAACAGCCCCGGCGGATGCCGCGTTTTAATTCATCCAAAGCCAATTCGCCTTTTTCTAGATATTTTTCCAAAATCAGATCGTCGGATTCCGCCGCTTTTTCCATTAATTTATGGCGCCATTCTTTGGCTTGAGACCGGAATTCTTCGGGAATTTCTTCTTTTTTTACATTTTCGCCGTGCTCGCCTTCAAAATAATAAGCCTTCATATCCATTAAATTAATCACGCCTTTAAAATCAGCCTCCAGGCCGATCGGCAAAGTAACCGGAATGGCGTTGGGTGTTAATTTCTCTAAAATTGATTGATAAGAATGGTCAAAATTAGCGCCGGTTCGGTCCAGTTTGTTTATAAAACAAATGCGGGGAACTTTATATTTATCGGCTTGGCGCCAGACCGTTTCCGATTGGGGTTCAACGCCGGCGACGCCATCAAAAACCACCACGCCGCCGTCCAAAACGCGGAGAGATCTCTCCACTTCCGCGGTAAAATCAACGTGCCCCGGCGTGTCAATAATATTTATGCGGTATTTTTTTTCTTGATCGCCTTCCTCCGCGTAAGTGGGAGTCCAAAAACAAGTGGTGGCGGCCGCCGTAATGGTAATGCCGCGCTCTTTTTCCTGCTCCATCCAATCCATCACCGTATCGCCCTCGTGCACTTCGCCGATTTTATAAGAAACACCCGTATAAAAAAGAACGCGCTCGGACATAGTGGTTTTTCCGGCGTCAATGTGGGCGATAATACCGATATTTCGGATTTTTTCTAAAGAAAAATCAGCGGCCATAACAAGTTTATCTTTTACCAAGCAAAATGCGCGAAAGCCCGATTCGCTTCGGCCATTTTGTGCGTATCATCCTTTTTCTTGACCGCCGCGCCTTCATTTTTAGAAGCTAAAACCAATTCTTTGGCGAGTTTTTTTGAGACCGGCGCTCCTTTGCCGGAACGAGCGGCGTTTAAAATCCAGCGGATTGCCAAAGCCATCGCCCTTTCTTTTCTTACTTCCCTCGGCACCTGATAGTTGGCGCCGCCGACTCGGCGCGACCTGACTTCCAGCGAAGGAGAAACATTTTTGATCGCTTCTTCAAAAATCGCCAGCGGCTCTTCGGTTTTGGCGATTTTTTTGATTTCCGCCAAAGCATTGTAAAACTCCCGGCGCGCCACGGATTTTTTTCCGTCATGCATCAGGTTATTTATAAATTTTGCCGCCAATTCCGAATGATAAAGCGGATCAGGCGTCATTTTAAGTTTTTTCTTTATTTTTCTGCGCATATTAAACTTTTTGATTATTCTTTTTTCGGCCGCTTCGCGCCGTATTTTGAACGGCCTTGTTTCCGGCCTTCCACGCCGACCGTGTCTAAAACGCCGCGCACGATGTGATACCTAACGCCCGGAAGGTCTTTGACCCGCCCGCCTCTGATCACGACGATGGAATGTTCCTGCAAATTATGGCCTTCGCCGGGAATATAAGCGGTCACTTCCATTCCGTTCGTCAGGCGGACGCGCGCCACTTTCCGCAAAGCCGAATTCGGCTTTTTGGGAGTGACGGTCTTAACCTGCGTGCAGACGCCTCGCTTAAACGGCGAAGCATAAAAAGTCGGTTTATTCTTTTTTAAATTAAAACCGCGCTGGAGCGCCACCGCTTTTGATTTTCTTCTGATTTGTTTTCGGCCCCGCCGGGCAAGTTGATTAACCGTTGTCATAAAAATAACATCAAAACAATGATGCTTGAAATAAGCTAAATCTTAACAAGAACAAAAACAAAGGTCAAATTTTTTAAAACTGTAAAAATAACAAATAATAATGATATAATAAAAAAATGAAAAGTAATTTAGACCAGCCGTATAATCCCCAGGAAGTGGAGAATAAAATTTACCGAATCTGGGAAAAATCGGGATTTTTTAATCCCGATAATTTGCCTGTTTCAAAAAATAAAAATTCAAAATTAAAAATTAAAAATTTTTGCATCATTATGCCGCCGCCCAATGCCAACGGATCGCTTCACATCGGGCACGCGATTTTTGTCGCGCTTCAGGATATTATGATCCGTTATCGCCGGATGAAGGGCGATAAAACTTTATGGCTGCCCGGCGCGGATCACGCGGGATTTGAAACTCAAGTGGTTTACGACAAAAAACTGGAAAAAGAAGGCCGTAGCCGTTTTCAAATTCCAGCTAATCAACTCTGGCAAGAAATGTGGGATTTTACCCAAACTAACAAAAAAATAATGGAAAATCAATTGCGCAAGCTCGGCGCTTCCTGCGATTGGTCAAGAGAAAAATTCACGCTGGACAAAAATATCGTTAAAATCGTCTGCCAAACTTTTGAAAAATTAAAAAAAGACGGGTTGCTTTACAAAGGCAAGCGGATCGTGAATTGGTGCGTTAAACATCAAACTTCGCTTTCGGAAGTGGAAATAAAATACCAGGAAAGAGAAGATCCGCTTTATTACATTAAATACGGGCCGTTGGAATTGGCGACCGTGCGTTTGGAAACAAAATTCGGCGACACGGCCATGGCCGTAAATCCCAAAGACAAGCGTTATCAAAAATACGTCGGCCAAGAAATAGAAATTGAAACGGTTTTGGGAAAATCAAAAATCAAAGTAATCGCCGACGAAGCGGTTGACGCGGAATTCGGCACCGGCGCGATTAAAGTGACGCCGGCGCATGATCCGGCTGACTTTGAAATTTGGCAAAGGCATAAAAATGAGATGCCAGAGCCGAAACAAACAATTAACCGTTTTGGAAAAATGAACGAACTGGCCGGCCCTTACCAAGGATTAAAAACCATAGAAGCGCGAAAAAGAATTGAAGAAGATATGATTAAAAAAGGGCTTTTGGATTCTTCTAAAACTAATCATCATTATAAGCATAATGTGGCAACCTGTTATAAATGCGGCACCGTAATTGAACCTTTAATTTTGGACAATCAATGGTTCGTCAAAATGACGGAAAAACCGCGCACCGGCGAAAGATCTTTAAGAGACGCAGCCGTCCAAGCGGTGAAATCCGGCCAAATAAAATTTATTCCGAAAAGATTTGAAAAAATATTTTTCCATTGGATGAAAAATATCAAAGATTGGAATATCTCCCGCCAGATCGTCTGGGGCATTAAAATCCCCGATGAAAGCACGACCGATGTTTTTGACACCTGGTTTTCTTCGGGCCAATGGCCGTTCGCCAGCCTCCTGGCCGCGAAAAAAAATGATTTCAAGGCTTTTTATCCGACCGACGTGATGGAAACCGCCTGGGATATCCTTTTTTTCTGGGTCGCGCGAATGATTATGCTGAGCCTTTACGTTACCGGCAAAGCGCCCTTCAAAACGGTTTATCTTCACGGCCTAGTCCGCGACAAAGATCGCCAAAAAATGTCCAAATCAAAAAGCAATGTCATTGATCCTTTGGGCGTAATTGATATTTACGGCGCCGATGCTTTAAGAATGGCTCTGGTGATCGGCAATACGCCGGGCAATGATCCTATAATTTATGAAGAAAAAATCCGCGGCTACCGCAATTTTGCCAATAAAATCTGGCAGGCTTCGCGTTTCGTTTTAATGAATCTGGACGGGTTTAATCCGAAAACAAGGCCAAAACCGGCTCTCGCCGACAAAAAAAGATTAAAAGAAATCGGCCAATTAAAAAAAGAAATTACCGAACTGATGGAGTCTTTTAAATTTTACGCCGCGGCGGAAAAACTCTATCATTATTTCTGGCATATTTTTGCCGATAAAATTATTGAAGAAACAAAAGCCCGCTTGCGGGAACGAGAAAATAAAGAAAGCCGCCAAGCGGCCCAGCATCTTTTGCTGGAAATTCTAAAAACCAATCTTAAATTACTCCATCCCTTTATGCCGTTCATCACCGAAGAAGTCTGGTCAAAACTGCCTAAAAATAAAAAATTATTAATAATTGAACAATGGCCCAGGAAGCCCTTTTAATCGCCTCTTCCACCGTCTCGGCGATTCTAATCGGCTTTCTGCCGGCCGTGCTTTGGCTGTGGTTTTGGCTGAAAGAAGATCCTCACCCCGAACCGCGGCGAGTCTTGGCCGCCACCTTTTTAGCCGGCATGATCGTCGTGCCCGTCGCTCTTTTTCTGGAAAAAACCGCTTATTATTTCCTTCTTAAATGGGGGATGGCGAATTTCGGCGCTTTCAGTTTTTCCTTGTTCCTTATCTGGGCCGGAATTGAAGAATATCTTAAATATTTCGCGGCAAAAATCGCCGCTCTTCGCCGAGCCAGTTTTGACGAACCGGTGGACGCTCCCATTTATTTGATTACCGCCGCTCTGGGATTTGCCGCTTTAGAAAACATCTTTTTTCTTTTTAAAACTTTTCTCGCCACGCCGGAATTCGGCTTAATAACGGGGGAAATGAGATTTTTGGGAGCGACCTTGCTTCATATCGTCACTTCCGCAATCGTGGGAATGAGCATCGCTTTTTCTTTTTTCCATCCCGAAAAACGCTCCCGCAACGCGTTCGGCGGACTGATGCTGGCGATTTTGTTGCACGCTTTGTTTAATTTGTTTATAATAAAAAGCGAAGAGAGTGGAATTTTAAACGTCTTTATTTTCGTTTGGATCGGCGCGATCGCCCTTCTCTTCTTTTTTGAAAAAATTAAAAAAATATCCAACATTATTAAATAATCTCCTTATTACACTATTATGCAAAAAAACAACAGATCATTTTTTGAAAGATTGACCGGCAGCGCCAGCGTGGAAACCGAAGAAAACGCCGACGCGAAAAAGCGCCTTTCCCTGCCGAAAGAAGCGGCGGAAAAAAAAGATTGGCTTCCGGAATCTGAAGAAGCCGAACTGGCCATAGACGTCTTTCAAACGCCGACTGAAATCACCATTCAAACAATGGTGGCCGGCGTTAAGCCTGAAGAATTGGACATTTCCATTACTCAGGATATGGTCACGATTACGGGAACACGGCGTGAAGAAACCAAAATAAAAGAAAATGATTATTATTATCAGGAACTTTATTGGGGAAAATTTTCAAGATCCATTATGGTGCCGGAAGAAATAGACGAAGAAAAAGCGGAAGCGACGATAAAAAACGGGCTTCTGACCATTCGCCTGCCGAAAATTGACAAAGAACGCACTCATAAATTAAAAATTAAAAACGTCTGACAAAAGTGGACGACGAATTGAAAAATTTACTGCGAAAAAATCTTGAATCTTCCCAGGAATCTCTCCGAATTTTAAAAAAAATGAATCGGGACAGAATTTACGGCAAGATATTTTATCTGCTGAAATGGGCGATCATAATCGGCGGAACTCTGGGAACGTACTATTATCTGGAACCGATTATTAAAGATTTAATGAATACTTTAAGCGCTATCAATTCCGGCATTGGCGAAGCGCAAAAAATCGGTTTATCTTCCGATTTAACGCAGAAACTGCAAAATTTGTTGGGACAATAAATTTTTTGCTTGGGTAGCTCAGTCGGTAGAGCACACGCTTGAAAAGCGTGGTGTCGCGGGTTCGATTCCCGCCCCAAGCATAATGAACAAAGTGAATTAGCGCTGGGGAGCGAAGCAAACTGCTTTGCTTCGCGTCGGGAATCGAAAGGCGGAGCCATGTGCCGCAGGCACAGGCGAGCCGGGATCGCAAAAAATTTTCGTCAGAAAATTTATTTATGATCGATTCCCGCCCCAAGCATTATTTTACAAATAAAGCGGGAATCGAACGGAGTGATGTTATCACTCCGTGGAATTTTCCAGAAGAAAATTGATTCCCGCCCCAAGCGCCACGTTGGAAAAGTCAAAGAGTTTTGGTAATATGCTTGCATATTACCCGACGCGCTATTGACTTTTTTGATAAATAGTGCAAAAATTTCTGATAGTCAAAATCGGATTGCACTTTCAAAAAGAAAGGAGGATGGCAAATGAAAAGAAGCTCGCTTTTGTGGGTCGGTGGCTTAATTGTCGCCGCGATCAACGGAAAGTACTTCGGAGCATATAACGATCCACCAACCGGATCTATCGCTCTGTATCTGCTCACAATTGTTCTGTTAGGTGGATGGTTTGTAGTCCACCTCCGAGCATGGTTGAACAATCGTTCTACGTAGTGATCTGTGTGGAATCTTGTCATGCCCGTCGTACTTCCCGCTCCAAATGGCTCCTCGTTCACACGCGGAGCCATTTCTTTTTTGAATTTAAAAGAACAAAGAATTTGCCGCTCATTTTCGCTCCGTGGAATTTTCCAAAAGAAAATTGATTCCCGCCCCAAGCATTATTTTACAAATAAAGCGGGAATCGAACGGAGTGATGTTATCACTCCGTGGAATTTTCCAAAAGAAAATTGATTCCCGCCCCAAGCATAATGAACAAAGTGAATTAGCGTTGGGGAGCGAAGCAAACTGCTTTGCTTCGCGTCGGGAATCGAAAGCCGGAGCCATGCGCAGAGCGAAGCGATTGCGCAGGCGAGGCGGGGATGAAAAATAAAGCAGTTTATTTTTCATCCGATTCTGCGAAGCAGAAATTTCCTATGTCGAGCGAAGCGAGACAGGAAATAGGTGGACGCGAAAAATTTCCGTCAGGAAATTTATTTGTGACCGATTCCCGCCCCAAGCACCAGAAAGGAAAAGTCAAAGAGTTTTGGTTCGCCTCGCGGAGTTTATCCCGCACCGAACTTGTTCTGGTGCGGGGCTCGGCGATTAAATTGTATTGAATTTTGGGCGAAAATTCGAAAAGGCGGCGGAGCCGCACCGCTCAAAACCGCAAAAGAACCCTGAGAAAAACATCGGCTCGAACCATATTTTAATTTTAGGGGAAGAAAAATTTTTAATCCTTATGGAAACAAATGATGGCCTCGGCATTTCAAATGAAGTCAAATTTTTTGGCATTACAGGAGAAGAAGTCGAGCTAAGAAAATTTAATATTTTTATAGGCATAAGCCTCGGCAATAAGCTCCTTACAAAAGAGCTCGCTAAGGCGTATATTGAATGGGCGCTCGAACGAACAAAAGAAAATATTGTGGTGCTTATTGCCGACGAAATTGATGCTGTAAATTGGATGATTTTCAATAATCTCGATGAAACTTCTGCTGATGAAAAGGTTTTAAATAAAGCACAGGGCTTAGATGATATGTTTTCGCGTGCAATAAAAATAATCGCGCGAGAAAAAGATTCCACTGTCAAAAATCGAGTAAAAGTAATCCGATGGAAAGATATAAAAACGGATAGATTCAATAAGCTTCTCGCAACTTTAGAAAGTGAATTTGAAACTAATCTCGATTTTCGAAATAGGATACTCTCGTTTGTGAAAAAATATTGCGAACTACGCAAAAAATCTGTCGTTGAAGCCGACCAAGTAAAATTGGCCGGATACATCCTCGCCGAACTCCCAACTTTACTTGAGGGCGTTGAGTTTAATGGTGTGCAGTACGACATGATTTTTTATCCGACTTATATTGATAGTGGTATGAGCCAATTTGTTTTAGATATACAAAATGGAATTTATCCCGACCTATTGTCGAAACTTCAATTGTCTGTAAAATGTGTGATGGCAGAGTCATATCTTGAAAAACCAGAAATACTTTTCGATTAAATGCCACCAAAGAAAAACTTGAAATTGTCAGCGGTGCGGCTCCCCGATACCATCCGCTTTCAGCGGAGCTACGGGGCAGGCCGCCGTCTTTCCGAATTCTTGCCCGCCAAAGTTTTCTGAAAGAAAATTTAGACGGGTGAACGGGGGGTTTTCCTCGCCGCCGCAGGCGCGAAATGCGCTGTGCCCCGTAGTAAGCTTTGCTTTACTACTGGGGTTCGCACTAATTCAAGAATACTGCAGGAAAAGTCAAAGAGTTTTGGTTCGCCTCGCGGAGTTTATCCGCCCTTTCGGCGGACTCGGCGACCAAATCGTACGGATTTTTCGGGGCAAAAAGAAATTCCCGATTCCATTAGAAGCAGAAAAGAAAAACTTTAATCATTTGATTTAGGAGTGAAGAATGGCCTGGAACAGGGCTGTTTTTGGGGCTGACCTTTTATTTTTTAAATGTTAAAAATATATCCACAAAATATTATATATACCTTGAATTACGAAACCATCTTTCTTGGTATTTATCCTCCCAAAGCAAAATAACCCCATTTCTAATGAAGTTAAAAATTTTCATATTAAGAAAGATAAAGTTTGTCTCTTTTTACGAAGCGCCGCTACCTAAGCGCGTAAGCTAAAATTGAATAAATATAATTAGCAAGATAACCGTCAACCGATCTTGGCAAAGAGGTGATGAGTCCATAAAACATTTTCAGATTGCGGAATTGCAGTTCAATAATCATTCTAGTGTCATAAAGTTTCTTCTGCCAAAAAGTGATTATTTTTTGCATGTTCTTTCTCGGTTTAGCAAACAAAATTCTTTTGTTTTCCCGATAAAATTCTTTTCCCAATTTCTCCGAGACATAGCCGGCGTCCGCGACAAAGATCCCCTCTAAATCCTTATTCAATTTCATAAACATTTTTCTGTCGGATATGTTGCCCGGAGCAAAAGCGATGGATAGAATACTTTTATTCAAATCCGCAGTAAGATGCAGTTTGAGCCCATAATACAAACCTTTTCCGCTATGCCCCCAGTTTGATAACCCGTTCATTGTTTTGTGGCGATTGGCGTTTTTATTCAGACAAACAGGGATATCGGTTGAATCGGTATGTTTCACCAAATGGGAATTTTGCCGATTATTTTTGAATAAGATTTTGATAACCAATAAAGCCAACAAGGCGCGCCTGTTCATATTCACCACCAAGGTTTTATAACTGCATTTAAGGATTCTTTTGAAGTCGTTCCAGATTGATTTTTTAGTAGCGATTCCTTGAGTTTGTTTGTAGAGAGCCAGGGTGATTATTTGAGGTATGTTGATTTTCAATTTTCGACCAGTAGTGTTTTCGTATTTAGACAATTTGAGTTTTTCACAGATGAAATTTACTTTATCTTTCAAGATTTGATATACTTGAAGAATCATATTATGCGAGTCGCGGTTCTTCCTTTATCATGAAGAATCGCGACTCTTGCAATGATAGCATATTTGAAAGGAAAATGGAGTTTCGTAATTCAAGGATAAATAGTAATGGAAATGTCATAATCAGTGGATATAATGAGGCAGCCACCAATGTAGAGCTGACCATTTCTGGCAACGGTGTTGGTTCTAATGTCCCAGAACTGATTTTATATAGGAATGATAGTACAGTTAGCGCTGAAGAGAATCTTGGTTCTATCAACTTCGGCGCTACAGACGGCAGTAGGATATTGAGTGCCTCTATTAATGCTTATGCCGCAGAAGCTTTTACATCCGTTCTCGCTGGCTCTTATCTTACATTCAGTACGACTAATATCGGTTCTAGTTCAAATACTGAAAAAGTCAGATTGACCGACACCGGTAATGTGGGCATCGGCACTACTTCTCCTTATTCTCTTCTTTCTATTTCAAATTCAGTTAGCACCGCTGCCAACACTCCGCTGTTTACAATCGCTTCCACCACTGCCGGCACAGCCACTTCAACCCTGCTTACGGTTTTAGCTAGCGGCAACGTCGGCATTGGGACGACGGCGCCGGGGTATAAATTGGAAGTGATCGGAACGGGTTATGTATCAAGCACCTTCACGACAGGATCAACTTTATTAGGAAACGGAATTCAGAATGCTACAAACGGTAGTGTTACAAGTCCTGCATTTAGATTTTCAAGTAATACGAATACGGGCTTGATAAATAGTAGCGGAGCATTAGGTCTTGTTGCGAATGGTACAGAGATATTACGGATAAGTTCTGCCGGCAATGTCGGCATCGGCACCACCACTCCCTATTCTCTCCTGACGCTCTACAAAGCCGGTTCAACCGCTGCCAATTCTCCGCAATTAGTGTTCTCAGCTTCAAGCACTGTTTCAGGTCTTGGTGATTTTCTCAACAACTGGGCTATTGGCACGGACATCGCAGATGGAGGAAAATTCAAAATCGCAAGTTCCTCGGTTATTGGAACAAATGACAGGTTTGTGATTGACGGAAGCGGTAATGTTGGGATTGGGACCACTTCGCCTTTTGCCAAGTTATCAATCCACGCCAATGCGGCGGAAACAAAACTGAATCTTTTCGCAGTCGCCAGTTCCACCGCGGCCGCGACAACCACTCATTTCGTGATCACCAATGACGGGAAGGTGGGGATTGGGACGACGGCACCGACTGCGGGATATCTTTTGGATATTAACGGAAGCCTTCGAGTTAATAATGTAATTACGACGGCAGATGTTGCTATTGGAAATAATAGCGGAATTATTTTTGCCGGCAGTTCAAACTACGCACAAATTACTGGTGGTAATTCTTTCTTAACTTTTAAGACAGCGGGATCGGAAAAGGTCAGAATAAACAGCTCCGGCAACGTCGGCATCGGCACCACCACTCCCTATTCTCTCCTTACGCTCTACAAAGCCGGTTCAACCGCCGCCAATTCTCCGCAATTAGTGTTCTCAGCTTCAAGCACTGTTTCAGGTCTTGGTGATTTCCTTAACAACTGGGCTATTGGCACGGACATTGCGGATGGAGGAAAATTCAAAATCGCAAGTTCCTCGGTTATTGGAACAAACGACAGGTTTGTGATTGACGGAAGCGGCAACATCGGCATTGGGACAACGAGTCCGCAATTCAAATTATCTGTTGAAAGTTCATCGGAAGGCAATATGTTTCAGATTTTTGACACAGACGGCAATTGCCGCCAAGACCCTGACGCCGGAGGCATTACCACCACTTGTTCTTCAGATATTCGCTTAAAAACCGATATTTCGGAAACCGCCTCTCTTTTGGATTATTTCCTCGGCATACCGATTAAGGATTATACGGTTATCGCTTCCGGCGACAGGATGACGGGCGTTATCGCTCAAGAGCTTTTGGGCGCGGGCTATGACGACTTGGCGGTTATGGGCGAAGACGGATATTACGGGGTGAAAGAAATAAGAAGTTGGAAGTTTGTAAAAGCGATTCAGGAGATGAATTTAAAAATAGACAAGATTGTTGCTGTTAGTTCTGTTGCCATTGATGAGCAAGGATTGTTTAGCCGATCGCTTGATTGGCTAAAAGATAAAGTTTTGGCTGTTAAAGAATTGATTGTGGAAAAAATTACCACGAAAGAGTTATGCGTGGAAGATGTTTGCATCAATAAATCTCAATTAAAAGAATTATTAGAAAATAATCAAATTCAAAATGAGGAGGCTGAAGCGCCAACTGATACTGAAGCGCCAGCCGACACCACTCCTCCGGTGATTACTTTGGTTGGCGATTCCGTGAACAATATTAATGTCGGCGATACTTATGTTGACCCTGACGTAATCGCTACTGATAATATTGATGGCGATTTAACCACCTCTATTACTAAGGGTGGAACTTTTGTTGATGCTTCAACCGCTGGAACTTATACCGTTACTTACAATGTCAGCGACGCGGCAGGCAATACTGCCATAGAAGCGATTAGAACGGTTAATGTGCTTGAAGCAGTTGTTCCTGTTCCGTCCGAATAGGAATCTGAAATTTAGAATATAGAATTTGAACAAATTTGATTTGACATCTTTTTTCAAAAACAATATAATATAATACAATTATATGACCACTATTACTATTCCTAAAAAAAACACTAAAGAAAAAGAACTTGTTGCAATTTCTCAAGAAGAATATGAGAAATTTGCGCAATGGCAAAAAACAATCAGGCCACAGCGGATTTTAAAAACGTTCAAACCAACCCCAGCCCAATTACGGACTCTTAAGCGTAGCCGCGAAGATTACAAAAGAGATAAATATATAACTATTGATGAACTTAAACGACGATTGGATATTAAAGGTTAATGAGCGCGTATACAAAACTCTTACGAGATTTTCACAAAAGGATAGAGTGAGACTTGTGAGGATTATTGAGGAATTACCATTTGATCCGTATCAAGGAGACATAAAGAAAATGGAAGGCGAAGAAAAATCATGGCGCCGCCGAATTGGCGCATATCGGATTTTTTATGAAATTTTTTCACAAGAAAAAGTTATTTATGTTTTTCGCGTTGAGCGCCGCGCTTCAAAAACTTATTAAAAAATTAATTGTGGGAAGTCCTGAAAAACCAAACGGGATTACGCTTTATGATCCTGATGGAAATCCATATTGCGTGAGAATTGAACTTGGCGGGGTACTTGCTTCAGCAACAGGGGAATGCGGAGCGCAGCAATCACAACCTTCAAGCGCTGTATCTCAAAATTCCGGTACGGTCATTGCAACATCAACAACAGAAACAACAGATTTAATAGGTTCAACGGCGGACAGTTCAACTTTACTCACTGCAAGTTCTTCGCCGGCAACAACAGACACCGCTTCTACACCCTAACAGACTTGAAGTATTGTCTTTGACTTCTCGGTTTTAATTGTGGTAGCATTAAAATGTTATGAAAAAAATGCTTCATTATAATGTAATTTTTAGACTCGAACCTGAAGGCGGTTTTACGGTTATTGTTCCAAGCTTGCCGGGTTGCGTTACTTATGGGAAAACTTTAAAAGAAGCAAAAGATATGGCGAGCGATGCCATTGCCGGATACCTTTATAGTTTAAAGAAACACGGTGAGCCGATTATTTCTGATGCAGATAATTTTGTCGCAACCATAGATATTGAAAACAAATTAGCGTATGCCTAAATTACCAACTTTAACGCCGAAAAAATTAATTAAAATTATCGAAAAATTAGGCTTCCAGTTAGATCATAAAACCGGAAGCCATTTTATTTTTTATAACCTAAAAATAAAAAGACGAATAGTTGTTCCCTTTCATGTAAAGGATTTACCTAAAGGAACGCTTGTAAGTATTTTAAAACAAGCGGGAATTACAAAAGAAGATTTGGAAAAATATATTTAACGAAGTTTAATAAGGAGTGATTTTTTTTGCGGGAAGCGATGAGGATTTCGGAAGTATTTATGATTGACGCGGCTTTGATTTTTGTTCATTGTTAAAGATAATGCTAATATATTTGTATGAAGCCAGGAAAACATTCTCATTTGAAATTTAAAATTTGTGTTTCCGGCGCGGCCGAGACCGGCCATTGCGCCGAAGATTCTTTGGAAAAAGCCAAAGAATTGGGACGGGAAGTGGTCAGGCAAAAAGCGGTTCTGATCACCGGCGCCACGACCGGTTTTCCTTTTTGGGCCGCGATGGGCGCCAAAGAGGCAGGCGGCATTTCCATCGGCCTTTCTCCGGCCGGATCGGAATTTGAGCATATTAACCAATATAAACTGCCGGTGGATTATTTTGATATGATAATTTATACCGGTTTTGGCTACGCGGGACGCAATCTTCTTTTAACCCGATCCGCGGACGCGGTGATTATCGGCTGCGGCCGAATGGGGACATTGAACGAATTTACCATCGCTTTTGAGGATAATAAGCCGATCGGCATTTTAACCGCGACCGGCGGCACGGCGGATATGATTGAAGAAATCGTGGAAAAATCGCATCGCGGTTCGGGAAAAATCGTTTATGATTCCGACCCGAAAACTTTAGTGAAAAAAGTTTTAGAGCTGGCGCGAAAAGAAAAAGTAATAGAAATATAAAAAAATAAAAGCGAATTTTTCTTATGAAAAAGCAACTTGGACAATTTTTTACCACAAATTCCGATTATATTCTGCGAGGATTTGAAAAATTTGTGAAAAATAAAGAGATTACCGACCCTTTTGCGGGTAATCATTAAAGTTTTAAGGATTTGTAAAAAATATTTATATCTACAAAAATAATTAAATGTGAAATTAAAACTATGATAAATTTTCCTAAAAAGCCTCATTGGATTATTTTGGGTCCGGAGCAAAGTTGGAAAACCGCTTTTCAACAAGGTGGTATTTGGGGCGTTAAAGAAATGCTTTATCCGGAATGGAAAGCGTTGGAAAAAGACGATATTTTGTTTTTTTATATTACAAAAACAGTAAAAGGTATTGTTGGTGTTGGAAGGATGGAGAATAAATTTCTTCAAGACAAGCCACTTTGGCCAGATGAAATGATTGTTAATAAGGTAATTTATCCCTTTAGATTTGAATTTCACATTGATTATTTACTTGAAGAAAAAAATTGGAAAGATAAAAAAATACCCATAGGTTTATCTATTCAAGAAATGAGGAGAGGAATCAATATTTTACAAAAAAAGACGGTTGATAATCTCTATAGAGATTTTAAAGAAAAATTTAATTTTATCGTTTCAATTTCTCAAGAAAAAGAACAAAAAATTGATATGAAAAAAGCAGAAATTGTAGAAACCCCCGATCATAACGAGCTTCAAGAATTAATATTCCAAATCGGCCAGCTAAATCGTTTGATAAGCGAAAAAGAATATTTAATAGAAAACGAACGATTAGATGTTGTTTGGCGTAGAGTAGAAAGGAGTGTGCCTACATATGTATTTGAAGTGCAAGTTGGAGGAGATATTTATCATGCAATCGGTAAATTAAAACATGCTTTTGATATTTGGAACAGTAATATCTTTCTTGTTGCCCATCAAAAAGATTTAGGCAAAGTCGATGCTCTTTTAAGTGGTACTTTCCATGAAATAAAAGAGAAAATCAAAACGATTACTCCACAGAAAGTATTAGAATTATATAAACAAAAAAGGAAATGGATTGATCTTGAAAAAGAAATAGGTTTACTTTAATTTTTGAAAATAAACAAAAAATGAAAAAATATAAAGTTAGTTTAGCATTAAAAATTCCAAGCAATTTTGAAGTAGAAGTCAATGCTATTACCAAAAAAGAGGCATTAAATAAAGCGTTAAAAAAATATTATGACAAAGAATTTGACGAAGATAAGATTACAAATATCGACTGGAGTAATTTAGAATTGGATATAAACGAAAAGAGTAATATAAACGATATCGACAATGGTATTTTTATAAAGGAAGTAAATTAAATTTTTAATTGAAATATTTTTGTGTGAAGCAAAACATTTAAACACTTCTGGCGGCGCGCAAGACAAACAAATTGCTGAATTGATTGAAATTATCAGCTTAAAAGAGCAGAATAAAAATATCTCTTATGTCGCGTTTTTAGATGGTAGTTATTCCAATGTTCTTTTGGATGACGAAAATGGTGGAGATAAATTAACAACGCAAAGAAAAGAGATTAAAAAGTATTTATTACATAATCCGCAGAATTTTTGGGTAAATACTGCGGGATTTAAAACATTATTTAGCAGTAAATAAAAAAAAAGCGAATTATGGATGATTTAAGTTTGCGAATAATTTTTCAAATAATTTTGGCGGCTTTGCTTGGATTTTTGATCGGCTTGGAAAGAGAACATTCTCACAAGGAGGCGGGGATGAGGACTTATTCTTTAATCGCAATGGGCGCGGCGCTTTTTACCGTGCTTTCTTACGAGGGGTTGAAAAATATCGCCGATTTATATTTTGATCCGTCGCGGATCGTCGCCAATATCGTGATCGGCGTCGGTTTTATCGGCGGGGGGCTGATTTTTCTGAAAGACAGCAAAGTCAAGGGTTTGACAACGGCGGCCGGCGTTTGGACAACGGCGGCGATCGGCATGGCAGTCGGCTTTCAAATGTATTGGGTGGCGATCGCCACGACGGCCCTGGTTTTAGCGATCCTGTCCGTGCTTTGGCGGTTTGAAAGAAAAATAATGAATATAAAAAATAATAAAGAAAATGGCGAGAATGATTTCTGAAAAGCCAAGAATTATTCTTTATCTTGAAAGCGTCGGGCTTTTGACGGGAATAATTTTAGGCGCGGGGATTTTCGTTTTGCCTTTCGCTTTTTCGCGGGCGGGAATTTTCTGGGGACTTTTCCATTTTATTATCACTCTTTTTTTAATTGTAATTTTAAATTTACTTTACGGCGAAGCGACCTTTCTTACGCCGGGCCGCCACCGTTTTATCGGCTACGCCAGGATGTATCTTGGTCAATCGGCGGGCCGTTTGGCTTTTTTAACGACGATTTTAAGCTATTACGGCGCGCTTTTGATTTATGGCCTTTTAGGCGGGATTTTTTTGGAAAATATTTTTAACGGCGGCCGCGGCTCTTTTAACTCTTTTTGGTTTACCTTGCTGTTTTTTGGGATTGCCGGGATTTTTTCCGTTTTGCGCTTTGAAAAGATCGGCGCCATTAATTTTTATCTTACTCTCCCGCTTTTATTTTTTATTCTTTATCTGGGGGCGGTTTCCTGGCCGCTTTTTGATTTTGCTAATTTTAAAATTGATTTCAGTTTTAACGAAGCTTGGTTTTTGCCTTACGGCGTTTGGCTTTTCGCTCTTTCCGGATTTGCTTCTTTGCCGGAAGCGCGGGATATAATGAAAGGCGCTTCGCTTCGCGATTTTAAAAAAGTGATTTTATGGAGTGTTTTTATCGCCGCTTTTTTTTCTTTAATTTTTGCTTTGTCGGTCTTGGGAATAACCGGCGCGCAGACCAGCGAAGACGCTCTCGCCGGTTTAAAATCGTTTCTCGGATATAAAGGCGTGATGATCGGCTCTTTGATCGGTTTTCTGGCGGTTTTCACTTCTTATTTGGCGTTAATCGCGGATTCAAAGGAAATTTTTAGGATTGATTATAATTTTTCAGTCGGTTCGGCGTGGCTACTTTCTTTTGTTCCGCCTTTGTTTCTTTTTTTTTCCGGCGCGACCAGTCTGGCAACGATTTTAAGTTTTATCGGCGCGGTGGGTTTGGGAATTTTTGGCGTTTTTATTTTAAAGATATCCGAAAAAATTGAGAGCCGGGAAGCAACCGTGTCCCATTGGCGCAGGTTTTTTAAATGGCTGGTTGGCGCGGGCATCCTTCTTGGCGCCGTTTACGAAGTTTGGAATATTTTGCTAAAATAGCGTTATGGGACAGAATAAACGAAATAAAAATAACATTAGAAAATCTCCGGCTAAAGCAAAAACGCTTCTTTCAAAAGAGTATTTTATCCAGCCGAAAAAATCTAAATGGGAATATGAAGAATTCGGGCCGGGAAAAACCGGTATTATTTTTTGTCCGGAGTGCGGTATTGTTTATTATGATAAATCCTGGCATCATAATCTGCGTTATAAAAAAAATATTGAACGCGCCAAGCGCGTAAATTTTAAGCTTTGTCCGGCTTGTCAAATGGCTAAGCATAACGAATACGAGGGAGAAATAAGAATTTCCGGATTGTCAACAATCCAAAAAAAAGAAATTATCCGTCTAATAGAATTATTTGGCCAAAAAGCGCGCGAGCGCGATCCTTTGGATCGGATTTTAAAAATTAAGTCGTTTAATTCAAATGTTTTCGTTTATATCTCGGAAAATCAAACGGCCGAGCGTTTAGCTAAAAAACTGAATGAAACTTATAAAAAGAATTTTTCCAAGCCCGTTATCCATAAAGGTAAGGATGGCGATGTTTTTATTATCACAATGAATTTTCAGAAATAAAAGTATTATAATAAAAGTATTATTTTAACGATCGTTAAAATAATACTTTTATTTTTTTTTAAAATTTAAAAAAAGAATAACCCCAGCGCGTTGGCCGGGATTATTTTACATGCTAAGAGATTTTTTTTAAAAGAACGAAGAATGGAACGAACGGCGGAAATGAAAACCGAAGATTATTTTTTGTCCTTGGACATTTGTCCATTTTCGGACCTTGGGGGCTTTTATCTTTACCGTTCGTTATATTTATAATATAAAGCATTTTAAATTTTCGCAAGCCGCCCTGTGGATAAGTAGCCGGTTGGTGGCGTTTTAAATTTAACTTTGCTATATTTATAGATTATGATCAGTAAAGTCGTTAAAATTATGATTTTGTCTGATTTTGTGTTTAATTCCGCTCTCGGAACATTCGGACCTGTTTTTGCCATTTTTCTGACAAACGAAATAACCGGCGGCAACGCGGAAGTGGTGGGATTTTCCGTGGCTGTTTATTGGGTGGTTAAATCTCTTATTCAACTGCCGATTGCCAGATTTTTAGATAAGACCGATGGTGAAAAAGACGATTTTTACGCTTTGTTTCTTGGCTATATAATGGCCAGTATTTCTGTTTTGTTTTTTATTTTTGCCAAAATTCCCCTGCATATTTATTTAATTCAGGCTTTTTTCGGAATAGCGATGGCCGTGGCGGTGCCGGCGTGGTACGGCATTTTTACCCGCCATATTGACGATGACAAGACAAGTTTTGAATGGAGCCTGGAAAGTGTTTTTTCCGTGGGTTTGGCGACAGCGATTTCCGGCGCCGTTGGTGGTATAATCGTCACTAAGTTTGGCTTTAATGTTTTGTTTGTCGGCGCCAGCGCCCTTTCTTTTTTGAGCGCTCTTTCGCTGTTATTTTTATATCCTCATCTGACAAAAAAGACGCCGTCAAAAATAACGATGGCGGACGTTAAAAGCCGCCAGCAGCAATATTACATATAGTGGCAATCGGAATAAATAGAATTCATTTCAAAATAGCTTTAGAGGTAAAATCGTGAAAAGCGATAGCATTTAGAGTTGTTTTAAAAAACGAAGAGTTAATAAAAAAAGAGCGGTTTATAGACACGCTCAGGTCTTTTTTCTTCCTTTATGGATATGGAAGATACGGATAGTTATATTCTTTTATTACGGTTGTATTTCCGTTTATTGGGCATTGTCTTATTTTTCTGATTTTATCTGAGTCGTGTCGTATAAAAGAATACGATCCGTCTTCATATATAACCGCGCCGCAATCAATGAAATGACATTTTTTAACTCTTCTATATCCATCAAAAGCAACGCCTAATCTATTACATCCCGGACATATTTCCATGATTACGCCTCCTTTCTATGTTTTATTAAAAGACATTTGATTCTATGATATATTAAATTTTATGATCAATCAAGAAATCGCCAGAATTTTTCAAGAGATGGCTGAATTCCTATTAATGGAGGAAGCGGCTTTTAAGCCGCAGGCCTACGAGAAGGCGGCTTTGAGTTTGGAAACGTTGCGGGAAAACATCGGTGAAATTTATAAAAAAGAAGGTATTGAGGGTTTGAAAAATATTCCCGGCGTTGGCCAAGGCATCGCGGAAAAAATTATTGAATACCTGAAAACCGGTAAAATTAAAGAGCATCAGCGGCTAAAGAAAAAATTTCCCATAAAGATAGAAGAATTGATGGCCGTGGAAGGGATTGGCCCAAAAATGGCGCGGGATTTATACGAACAGCTTAAAATTAAAGATATTAAAGATTTGGAAAAAGCCGCGCAGGCCGGAAAAATCCGCGGCTTGCCGCGTTTTGGCTTGAAAACCGAACAAAACATTTTGCAAGGCATAAAATTTTTTAAAAAAAGCGGCAGCCGATTTTTATTGGGAGAAATTCTGCCGAGAGTTTACGAAATCATCGCGGAATTAAAAAATTTAAAAGAAGTCAAACAAATTTCCGAAGCCGGTTCGGTTCGGCGGCGCCAAGAGACGATCGGTGATGTTGATATTTTAATCGCCAGTTCCGATCCCGAAAAAGTCATTGATCATTTTGTTTCTCTGTCCGGGGTTATAAAAATTTGGAACAAAGGCCGGACTAAAGCGTCAATCCGTTTAAGCGGCGAATATGACGTTGATTTGCGGGTTTTGCCGGAAAAACAATTCGGTTCCGCTTTGCAGTATTTTACCGGCTCAAAAGAACATAATATAGTTTTAAGAAAAATTGCCGTTAAAAAGGGCTTAAAACTTTCCGAATACGGCCTTTTTCGGGGAGAAAAGAGGATTGCCGTTGAATCTGAAGAAGAAATTTATGAAAAATTAGGCTTGGAATGGATTTCGCCGGAAATAAGGGAGAATACCGGCGAAATAGAGTTGGCTTTAAAAACAAAACTTCCCGAACTTATTGAGTTGAAAGATATAAAAGGCGATTGCCATTGCCATTCACACTGGGGAGCGGGAAAAAGAATAATCAGCGAGCTGGCGGAAACGGCGATAAAAATCGGTTATGAATATATCGGCATTTCCGATCACACGAAATTTTTGAGAATTGAACACGGTTTGGATGAAAAACAACTGATTCAGCAAAAAAAAGAAATAGAAAAAATAAATTCCCGCCTTCGCCAAGGCTTCGGCGGGCAAGCAAAATTCAAAATTTTGCAGGGTTGCGAAGCGAATATAATGGCTGATGGTTCAATTGACATTTCCGATAAGGTTTTGGCAAAATTGGATTACGTGATTGCCGGCGTTCATTCGCAAATGAAAATGACGGAAAGCGAAATGACCGAAAGAATCGTTAAAGCGATGAGAAATCCGAATGTTGACATTATTTCCCATCCGACCGGAAGAATTTTAAAACAGCGCGACGAATATAAAATTGATTTTGACAGAATTTTGCGTGTCGCTAAAGAAACCGGAACGATTTTGGAAATCAACGCTAATCCGTACCGGCTTGATTTGAACGATAAAAATATCCGCCAGGCAAAAAAAATAGGCGTGAAAATGATTATCAATTCCGACGCCCATCAAAAAGAGCAGTTAAATTTTATGCCATACGGCGTTTTTCAGGCTCGACGCGGCTGGGCTGAAAAAAAGGATGTGATTAACGCCTGGCCGCTTAAAGAGTTTTTGAATTTTATCAAGCGTTAGGTTTAATCGCCGATTTTTCCACTATTTCTTTGAAAACTTCCGGTTTATGCTCGGCTAAGCCGGCGAGGATTTTACGATTAAGGCCGATTTTTGCTTTTTTAAGCCGGTTTATGAGCCGGCTGTAAGAAACGCCGTTTTCGCGGCCGGCGGCGTTTATTTTTATCTGCCAAAGTTTGCGAAAATTTCTTTTCTTTTTTCGGCGGTCGTTAAAAGCGTGAACGCCGGCGTGAAGAAGCGCTTCGCGCGCGGCGCGCTCTTTGGATTTCCGGCTAAAGCGGAAACCTTTGACTTGGCGCAGAACATTTCTGCGCCGCTTCATTGAAATTACGCCTCTTTTTACTCTGGTCATAAATGATTAATTTACAGCTTATTTAATTAAGTGGTAAATAATGGCTCAATTCTTTTTTGCCGATGTTAAATTCCGTCAATTTTTTTTGATGGAGTTGTTTTTGGCGCGATTTTTTGGCGTTGAAATGATTTTGCCCGGGAACGCGCCTCAACACTTTCCCTCTTTTAGTGACTTTTAATCTTTTAGCGAATGATTTATTGGTTTTGGTGCTCATTTTTCTTTTTCCAAGATAATTGATATGCCGCGCGGCCCTTTTTTTGGGCCGTCCACGACTTTTGATTTCTCGGGAATTAAATGCAAAAGGCGATCCAGCCGTTCTTGAAGAAATCCTTTTTCTAGATATTTTGCCCTTCCTTTTAGAAACAAATCTACTTTGACGCGGTCGCCTTCTTTCAAAAACTGCGCCGCTTTTCTGGCTTTAAGTTCAAGATCGTGCGGGGAAGTTCCGATGCTTACTCTGATTTCTCGGAGCTCAATTCTATGCGCTTTTTTCGTCTCGCGGGCTTTCTTCTCTTGAAGATAAACGTATTTTCCGTAATCCATAATCCGGCAGACCGGCGGCTGAGCTTTTGGAGAAATTTCTATCAGATCAAGTTCGGCTTCTTTGGCTTTGGCCAGCGCCTCGGGAAGATTCACAATACCAATATTTTCTCCTTCTTTCCCCAAAAGGCGGATTTCAATGGCTCTTATTTGATTGTTTATTTTCGGTCGATTATTCAGATAAATTGTATTTTTTAATAAAATATCCGTTAATTACTTATTAGACTATCATATTATTTATTTGTGTTCAAGATATTGTTATTGTTAGCATTAAATTATGATGTCCAAAATTATTCACCCCGTTAGAAGTTCAACCATGCTTTATTATATCAAAATCAAAAGTCAGCGAAGCCGCCTTACGGCTTATTTTAGTATAAACTTTTTACTATTGTGACAACTTCTAACGGGGTAAAAAATAAAAAAGCTTTTTTTGATTATGAAATTCTGGAAAAATTTGAAGCGGGGCTGGAATTGAAGGGTTATGAAGTTAAGGCGTTGAAAAACGGCCGAGGCAGCGTTACGGGCGCGAGAGTGCTGATTCGGGGAGGCGAGGCGTTCGTCGTGGGGATGGATATTCCGCCGTATCAGCCGGCTAACGCGCCGGTTGGTTATGATTCCGGCCGGACCAGGCGCTTGCTTCTGCATAAGAAAGAAATAAGATATTTGGAAGGAAAGGCTAAAGAACGAGGCTTGACTCTGGTGCCGATTAGTGTTTATACTAAAGGTAATCTTGTAAAGCTTGAATTTGGCGCGGGGCGCGGCAAGAAAAAAAGCGATAAGCGCGAAACGATTAAAAAACGCGAAGCGCAAAGAAAAATAGAAAGAGCTTTGAAATTTTAAAAAATTATAGGGGGATGATCGGCTTCGAAAGAAGTTTGAAAATTTTTGCTTCAGGCAGAGTATGGCAAGACATCTCTTTAAACTGGCCTGCCAAAAATAAAAGCAAATAATCAATTTGCCTACGCTTACGCTTAATTAAAGCCGTAAGCCATCTGATTTGCCGACGCTCCATAAGCAAAATCGGGTGTCATTTTTTGGAGCTTGATTCTGCGATGTCTCTAAACAGAACGACCAAAAGAGACAAAACTTTTCGGATTTTGTTTGGTTAAAACCGAGAAGCGCTTTAAATCATTCTAAGCCCGTAAACGCAAAATTGGACAACTTCTTTACGCGGGTTCAATTCCCGCCATCTCCATAAATAAAAATAACTCGCCTTTGCGGTGAGTTATTTTTATTTATAAAATATGATACGAAAGCGGGAATTGAAGGGTATTTCAAAAACGCAAACTGCTTTGCGTTTTTGAAAACCCGGGTTCTGAAGGAGGAGCGAGTCTGTTCCGCTTAAACTTAAAGCGGAACATTACGAGCGACGGGTGAAAAGAATTCCCGCCATCTCCGCCTTCGGATGAAAAATAAATCACTTTATTTTTCATCCGAAGGTGGTGTCTGTTGGACGAAGTTAGAACTTTCTTTGAGCAAAATCCAGACACCGATTGAAGTAAAATTGTTTCGTAATTTTGCTTGCGGCTCGCGGGCAAAAATTTTTCTCCTCTTGAACCCCTCCAATTTTTACCCGCTCGCCAAAATTTTTTGTGCCGCCTTTTTTAAATCATCTGAAAGACTTACAATTTATTTACTATAACGGACTTTTAATGTTTTTAAGTTTCGGATTTGTTACTTGAGTATAAACTTGGGTTGTTCTGATATTCTGATGACCCAAAAGTTCCTGCACATATCTGACATCAACGCCATTCTCTAATAAATGCGTTGCAAAGCTGTGTCTTAATGAATGAAAAGTAGCATCTTTTTTAATACCGGCTCTCCGGAGCGCGTTTTCAAAAACTTTTTGAGCTGTCCGTTCAGTTAATTTTCCGCCCCGTTCGCTCTCAAAAAGATAGTCGTTTAAATTTTTGCCAGCAATTAAGTTTTGAAGCTCAGTTTTAATTTTTTCTGGGAAAATACTGATTCTGTCCCTTTTGCCTTTAGCATTTTTAAGATGGATAGTTAATTCTTCTAAATTGATATCTTTTACTTTTAAATCGACAACTTCGCTAATTCTTAAGCCAGCGCCGTAAGCCAAAGAAATTATCAATTTATGTTTTGGATTTCTGATTGCCTCAATGATACTTTTGATTTCTTCTCTTGATAGAACAATTGGAAGTTTTTTACTTCGTTTAGCGAATTTTAGAGTTATCTTTTGAGGAATTTTCAGTATTTCGTGGTAGAAAAATTTTATTGCATTTAAGTAAAGATTTATCGTCTGCGAAGAATAATTTTTGTCTTGTTTATTTAATAAAAAATGCTTTATATTTTCCTCGTCTATTTTTTCTAAATTAAATTTTTTAAAACAAAAATACTCTCTTAAACAACCGAGATAGGCCTTTATAGTTTTGAAACTATAATTTCTTAATTTTAATTCCCGCCTTATTTGTTCCAAATATTCTTGTTGCATAATTTTAAAAAAGTTGATAAAATAAAATCAGTAAATGTACAATTCTACCAACAATTATACATTAAGTTCGTATAATATGCAACAAAATGCGCTGGTTCATATGATACTATCCACCCAAGGCATTGAAAAAGAATATGAAAGGCAGATATGCTGGCAGGCATATGACAATATACGGCTATGTTCTGCCGGGAGCGATATCCATAGCTCGTTCAGCATTTCTGGCAGACAATCTAACTGAACGAGCCAAACAAAGGTTGAAGATATTGGATTGGCACAAAGCCCATAACAAGAATGTTTCTTTGACAGCCAGACATTTCGGACTAACTAGATACACAGTCAGAAATTGGCAAAAGAAATTAGTTCAGTTTGGTCCAAGAGGTTTGAATGACGAATCTCATAAGCCAAAGAATTTGAGACAACCGACAACTTCATGGAAAATTGTTTCTGAGGTCGTGAAATTACGCAAACAATATCCGGCTTGGTCAAAATACAAGATTCAAGCATTGTTGCCGACCCATTTCAAAATTTCAGCCAGCACAATTAA
>Ga0209541_10003372_pt1 | contig 29408 bp, 28 predicted proteins | sample RifCSPlowO2_01_FD_184027 | JGI IMG/M metagenome (GOLD analysis project Ga0209541, IMG submission 184027) | Groundwater microbial communities from Rifle, Colorado - Rifle CSP2_plank lowO2_0.1 (SPAdes) (version 2) | ecosystem: Environmental > Aquatic > Deep subsurface > Groundwater | place... | reverse complement strand
ATAACCATTTCAGACCTCATACAAGTTTAGAAAATAAAACTCCTGCTCAAGTTTATTTTGATTTTAGTAAGTGGATTTAGGGGGTGACATATGTCTGTGGATTGCACAATTGTAACTATATGATAATTACTACAATAAAAAAATAAATAACTGAGAGTGACCCTCTCAACAATTATTTAATCTTTCTCTAGATTTACTTTTTGCTCTTCTATTAACCCTCTTTTCCAGTCCTTGTACCATCTAAAACCATTTGCAAACGGGCTCACAATAAAATTAGCCAAAAAAGCAGCATTTCCTGGACTCGCAACTCCAGATAAAGCCATACCCATATGAATTCCAAATCTCAAAGGCAGTTCTATAAGTATCTGAGCTTCCAACAACGACTTTCCCATTCCTCTCAAATCTTTATCAAAATTTCTAGTCCCTCTGCCATAATCTCTTGCATGTAAAATTCCATAACTAATTCCTTTCACAGTAAAAAAAGCAAGAGATCCAGCAGCAATAGATCCAAGAGCACTCCAAGTATCACTATTTGTATATTCTTTAATAGTATCTGCATAAGTCATAAATGTTCTAGCACTAGCAAACATTGCAGGAAGTTCTGATATAGTATAATATCCAAGATCTCTAATCTTTCCATTCATCAGATTTATTAAAAAAGCTGGCTTTTAAATCTCTCCAATTTTATAGTTATAGTAACTTAATAGTTACTACACATAGAAACATTTAAATAATAGTTTTAGTCAAGTTTGTGAATGGCAGTTAGAAAACTAAATCTAGAAGGCAAGCAACACGTTCACTTAATGTACAACAATGGTTGTACAGTTAAGGATATTTCTTTAAAGAATGGAGTTTCAAAAACAACAGTTTATCGAGTCCTAAGAGAACTTAATAATAGATATTCTTCAGGAGATGACAGAGGTTATGTTAATTGGCATAATCAAAAGCTAAGGGAAACATATCAACTTGCTGCTCAAGAAAGATCAGTTCATAGTTCCAAAGTTAATAGAAATGATGAAATGAAAATTGATAGACATCCATTACTTAACTTGGAGCCTGAAAAAACAAATTTAAGAAGAGCATCTTTTTCATTAATAGAAACACTAAAATATGCAACAGTTTTCGTATTAGGCGTTTTAGTTGGAGGTTATATCGTCTCACAAAAACAAGTGTATACTGATGTAGTTCCCCAAAAAAGTCTCATTGAAAAAGCAACAGCAGAGTCAATCCCTCAAAATCCAATCAAACCATCTAATCTAGAAGAAATAACTAAACATGTTCAAACGACACAACAAGTAAACTTAATCGCAAAAGCAGTAGAAAAGTCAGTTCAAGCAGAAGAACCAGTTCAAACAGTACAAAAACAAGTCGCACAAACTCCAACTGTTCCAGAAACAATCGTTCCAAAATCAGACAAGACATTATACATCGACCTAAACAATCCAAAAGATGAGGAAGAACATCACGTCGAAAAAAATAGAAAGAGAGTAATTCCTCCATATTTTCCAAGCGCTAAGCCAGTAGCAAGAAACTCAAACTTAGTCGATTTAACAAAACCTCTAGATGTTATGGCTGTAGGAAACATAGGAATGTTCAATCTAACGGTTACACCATATCATATTGTTGATCGCGCAGATGTTCCAATTGTTAAAGAAAGCACATTGGAAAGAAGAATATTTGATTTAGTAGCCAACAGAGTCAATATAAGATTCCCATTACATTTTGCAACAGTTAATAAAGAAGGAAAGGTCACACGAGGACAAGTTTCATATACCAGAGACAGCAAAATGCAAATTCTAGACGATAGAGAAGAATTAGCAACCTTAGCTAATGGTGTTGGAAGAATTTATGATGATCAAGTTTCTCCTGGAAGTTTTGAAGAGCTTTCTCAAGGCATTTTAACACCTCAAGATATTGAATTAATTGAAGGTCCATCAAGAACAGAAGTTACAGATTTTGACAGATTTGCTGCCTTTTTAGAAAGATATGAAACACAAGATGGAGAAAATCCTGTTGTAACAAAATCTGAATCAGGAAGTATAACAATTATAGGTGATCAGGATAAAGTATCTTCACTATTAAGAAAAATTGGAGGAAAAAGTAAATGGCTAGTAAACTAAGTATGGGAAGAACAGCAGTTATAGCAGGTACGTTAGCTTTAGCAGCTTTATCTGGGTGTAAAACATCATATTCTCCAGGAAGATTAAGTTCTGGTCAATATGACAAATTAGCAGAAATAGCAGATGCTCAAAAAAAACAACAATCAGGAAGACCAAAAAATGATACTGCTATTTTAAGATACTCTGGAAACTCAGAAGAAGTTTTAGCAAAATACGGTTCAGCCATTCCGAGCGTAACAGGAAGATTAACCCTATTTGCTCAAGAAGGTTCATCAAAACCTGCAAGAATTTATAATATAAACACATCAGATTCATTAAATTCTGAAATTCCAGTAATCTCTGATTTAGAAAGAACTCTTGGAAATCCACAAACTTCATCATTAACTATAGGAAGAGAAGATGAAAGTATCTATCAAATATCTGATAAATCTATAAAAGGAATCGACGTTTATGGCGGTTCTGGAAATACAAAAATAGAAATCTCAAGATCAAGAAGCTTTGGAAATAAGTTATCAGCAAAAGACAAATATGATGTAAAGATCACATTCAATACACCCACTTCTGAACAAAAAATGAGAACATTAGACACAGTATTTTTAGGAGAAGGAGCAGCAGAAACAGGAATCGGATTTGCAACTGCAGGTCCTTTCGGGGCTGCTGCAGGAGCTACAATGAAAACAATCGATGGATTATATGCAGTAATCAAAGGACAAAGAGTTCCACAAGGAACTTCCTTGCAAACTAGAAATACAATGATAACAGGATTAGATCAAGGATCTGCAAACACGCTACAAACATTAACAAGAACACATGATCTTCATGCAAACAATGCTATTGTTGTTCAAGGCCAAGGATATCAAGCAGTTGTATATGCTTCAAATATTGAAGGCTTAATGCAAACCAAAGATGGTCTTTCATTTACAGTTAAAAGAAAGGATGCAGCAGAGTTAGAAAGATTTATTCTTGGAGTTGTAAAAATAGGAACTGGAGTTGCAATAGCAAGGACAAACATAAATGGAGAGGATTGTGATGTAAAACTAGGAATAGGCGGAGGAAGAGATGGAGGTCAAGGAGGCACAGATCCTGGAAATTCTGGAGTGGGCGGAGGATCATCATCTTCAGGCGGAACAGGAGGAGCCCCAGGAGCACAGTAAGATGAAAAAAATAATATTTATACTTTTAACATTGGTATTTTTAGCAGGATTTGCAACTGCAGTAGTTAATGAACCTAATTTAATCAAATATGGAACAATAAATTCCAACGGCGATTTAACAACAACAAACACTCCAATAACAAATGTTAATATTATAGGATTCGTTTGTGCAAATAACGATTGTTCATCAACCTCAGGAGCATTATTTTCCGGACAAACATTAAACACAGGATCTTCCTCAAGCATTACATTACAATATCCAACAACTTTACAAGATTTAGGATATGGAATCTTTGTGTATAAAGACGGTTATATTCCATATGAAGTTAAAGTTACATATAATGGAAATGGAAATGCGCCAACAGCAACAGATTATCTAACAAGAAAAGAAATTTGCTTCTCAGAATTATCCAATGTGCAGGTTACAAATTCTTCTTCGGAAATAATAGTTAAAGCAGATGTAAAATCTCCATTATCTCACGCAGGCCCATTAAATCTTGTACCAAACCAAATAAAAGATCAATACACAGTAAACGTTCAAGTTGAATTACAAGTTAGCGGAGCAACATCAAAGACAGAAACCAAAACAATCAACCTAGAATTTTCCGAAGAAAAAGAAGTTGAATTTACAATACCTGCAAATCCAGGAATATATGATATTAAATTGCAATCATCAACAAATGATCAGAAATGTCTTGCATCTCAGTCAGATGAAGAAACAAAGCAGTATACAATTGCACAGCTGCCAGTAATTATCTGTAGCAGTAATGCACAGTGCAATGATAACAATGCAAGTACATCAGACATTTGTGTTAATCCGGGAACTCCACAAAGCTATTGTCAAAAAACTCCAATCCTTCCAATAGCATGTTCAACAAATGCGCAATGTTCAGATGGAAATCCGTTAACTTATGACCAATGCAATAATCCGGGAACTCCACAGAGTTCATGCACAAACACTCCAATCGCTTGTGCATCAAATGCAGATTGTGGCCTTGATTCTTTCATAGGTAATCCGTTTTGTTCATCCAATATAGTAAAGAAACTTTTCGCATCATACCAATGTAACAATCCTGGGCAATTAAATGCTCAATGCGTAACAAACCAGGTAAATCAAACAGTACAAACCTGCCCTGACTTCTGCGCAAATGGTCAATGTCAAGCATTTGCCTGCACATCAAACTCACAATGCGGCTCTGTTTCTGAATCACAGCCATTCTGTCAATCAGGAAATATTTATAAGAATGTTACAAGCCCAATTTGTAACAATCCAAGCACATCAAATGCTCAATGCTCTTCTTCATCTCAAAATGTTTTAGTTCAAACATGCAATAATGGATGTTCAGTAGGAGCATGTTTGCCGCCAACACAAACAAATCAAACCCTATCTCTAATAATTATAAGCCCAGAGAATAAAACTTATTCAACAAATTTAATTTTAGTTAATTTATCAACAGTAAATGCAACTCTTGTTAAATACTCAATCAATGGAGGAGCAAACGTGACTTACAATGCTCCGGTTTTAGTATCATTTTCTAATGGAAGTAATATTTTAACAGCTTTTGCCTCAAATTCCCAAAATTTGCTGTCAAAATTTGTCGTATTTTCAGTATCGATTCAAAATCAAACCAATGTTACAGATACAACTCCTCCTGCATCAGTTACAAATTTAACTTTAACAGGAAAATCAGAAACCTTCTTGAAATGGTCTTGGATAAATCCTCAGGATCCTGATTTCAGCAAGGTTATTGTTTACTTAGATGGTATAAATGTGTTAAATACAACTTCAAATATGTATACAGCAACAAACCTCTTGCCAGACTCAACGCATACAATTACATTAAATACAATAGATATTAATGGAAATATTAATAACACTGCTGTGTCTAACACAGCAACAACTGATAAACATGTCAGCCCAGGAGGAAACGGGGGAGGAAACAATGGCGGCGGTAACGGAGGATCATCAAATAAGGGAAAGAAATTATTATTCCCGACAGACTACGATCCAAATGCTAGAAATGCAACTTCTACATATTATGACTTTGAATCTCAAAATATAACCTTGCAAAATCCTAAGAGAAACAGCCAAATCAATATAAACTGGAAGTTCTGGCTTTTCATTTTATTTTTCCTTTGTCTGCTTTTAATTTTATTAATAATAATTCTAGCCGCAGTAAAGCGGAATTAAAATGCCCGGTCAAGAAGTAAATTTAGAGGCAATTGTTAGAGAAGCAAAAGAAAAAGTATCAGCCACTAATACATTGGTTCAAGAGCAAGCTCCAAGTCATCAATTGAAAATATAATAAGACGTTCAGCCCTAACAGGAAAATCCAAAACCCAAGATTATGACAATATTAATGATCTTTTAGTTTCAATATTCTCAAGAAAAAACTATTTAACTAACAAATAAGGCTAATTAACATTAAACATTATTTCTTTCACGTCCGCGTTTCCAGCTTCATCTCTCGCCCTAATAATTAAATTATGTTCTCCATTTTTGAAATTAACAGTTTTATTCTTAGCAGTTCCATATTCATTACAATCGTTGCATAATCTCTTCCATCTTGCTCCTGAATCATTTAGGTCATAATATTCTAAATCAACCCTTTCACTTATGGTTATATTAAATTCGACTTTCTTAGTCTGATTCACATCAACTGGTTTAGTTAAGTTAATAACAGGATAAGTTGTATCAACAAACACGCTCACATTCTTTGACGACATAGAGTTTATTTTATCTTTTAATACAAAATAATAAGTTATTTGTGTTCCGTCAAAGGCAGATAAGTTAAGACTTGTCTTGCACACCTCACTCTCTCCAGATGGGCAACCGATTAAACTTATATTAGGATTAAAGTGCAATGTAATTGATTGCAAGTCACTTTCAGTATATTTAACGCTAAACAAAGATCCGTTCACAACTTTGCCTTTTCTTGGCTCTGTACCAATTATCTTTGGCTTTTTAGAATCTACGTACAAACTTATGTTCTGTCTTACTTCAATTCCAAATCCGTTTATTGCAATTAAAGTTAAGTTATTATTCCCTTCATTTAATGTCTGACTTCTTTTTACAAGGTTTCCATAACTATTGCAATTTTTACACAATATTTTTTCTTTAGGCTTTAAATCATCATGATTTATATAAAATATTTTCTCGGCATAGTCATTAGTAGTCAAATTGAATAATACTTTTCTTGTATTTAATATTCCGTTTTGAGGGGTAAACACACTTAAATTAAGTGCCCCGACGCTATTATTAATGTAGAAACTCCAGTTCAAACTTGATTCTCTTCCAGAATTATCCTTAACATAGACACTCACGTTATTCTGCCCGTCTGGTAAGTTACTCGAAGGATCATATCTAATTAATCTGTCTATTCCCTGATTAATAATAACTAACTGCGAAGAGTTTAATAGCACATTATTTACTGACATTAAGATGCTTGCATTATTTATACCAGAATTGCTTTGATAGATTTCATCTAGTAATGCTTCTATCCTTGGTTTTGGATTATTGAAAACAACACTTTCGTTTTCAGGCTTTATATCTGTTATAAAGGGATTAGTAAAATCAAACTTAAACGTTTTATTTTGATTAACTTCATTGCATAAATCGCTCCAATATGTTAAGGTATGAATTCCTCCAGTTAAGTTTCCATTATTTGGAGCTCCTTCAAGTCCAAATGAAGAAGTATAGTTATGATATTCTCCGTTCCATCTATAACTTATATTAACGCCAGATTCAGATTTCAACACAAACAACGGCTCAATTAAGTACCATCCATTTAATCCATCCGGATTAGGGGGAATAACTTCTAAAGCAGTTTTATTATTTACTACAATTGAATTTAAATTTCCAAAGGTATACTCATTAGCGATACTTTTAACAAAAAATTGCCACTCGAGTATTCCATTGCTAACATTATTAATTCCACTAGTATAAACGCCCTCCCCACTCTCTCCTAAACTTATATTACTAAAATTCCCATTCCTCCCAACAGAAACAAAAACTTCCTTTATACTTCCGTTTATTTCTGCAAAAACGTTTTCATTTTCTCCTTCAACAAGACATAAGTCGCTAGAAAGTAGATCAGTCACATAAACACTATTGATAACACTCAAGTTACTTCCATGATAGTCAAAATTAATATTATCTATTCTAGCCCTAAATCTAGTTGTGAAAATTCCCTCTCCAAGAACTGAACTATTCAGAGAAATATTATAAATAAAACTCTCATTTCCCAAGTCATTTCCAAATCCATTTCCGAAGCCAAAACTATAATTCGTACTGTTAAATTGCCCGCTTAAGTTTCCATTAGTAAAATTCCCATTTTTCAAAGCACTTATATTCAAATCAGTACATCCAAAAAAAGCACTAGAATCAGTATCAAATCTGCATAAGATTTCATTTCCAATAACTAGTTCAAAATAATTAACTGGCAATACTTCTCCCGCACTTATATTAAGGATGGTAAGTAAAAATATTTCTTCACCTTCATTCACATTAAAATCATCAGAATTTATATCCAAATCAAAAGCAAGGACAGAGCTAATTAAAAACACAGTTACAAACAACAAAAAAATGCCCTTTTTCATGATAAAAAGTTTATACTAAGCGAACTTTTAATACTATCTTTTGTCATTCATCAATTTTAAGTAATAAAAATACACTAAACAACTTTCGCGGCACAATTAAGTATAAATACCCCACTTAAGACAAAAATGTTATGGGAAATATAGGAGTATATTGCGCTTCAAGAGAAGGAATAGACAAAGTTTATTCTAAGGTGGCTCATCAAACTGGAACATTAATCAGCCAAGCAGGGCATACATTAGTTTATGGGGGATACGAACTCGGTTTAATGGGAATTGTTGCTAAATCAGCAATGGCCAACGGGGGAAAAGTAATAGGTATAACTCTGAAAAGTTTAGATCATCTTCCAGTTTTAGCAACCGAAATAATTCCTGCGAGTAATTTATCAGAAAGAAAAACAATTATTCGTGAAAAATCTCAGGCCCTTATCACATTATCAGGAGGGTGGGGCACATTTGGAGAACTCGGAGATACGCTTGACACTAGAACTCTAAACGAACATCAAAAACCCCTGTGTCTAATTAATACAAACCATTATTATGATGAATTAATTGCCCATTTTAAAAAAATAGTTAGTCATGAATTTGCCTCGCCACCAAATGGAATGTACAAGGTCTTTCAAACTCCAGGAAGGGCAATGGAATACCTAAAGCCCTTTCTCAACATTTAAATATCTAAATTTTCACATTAAATCGCGGCTAAAAAGAGGGAGTCATATTTTACTAAACCAAATGAAGATCTAGCAAAATTGAGTCAATATGCCTAGTAGAAAGTTTCTTAGATAAAAGCCACCTAATCTGATTAGAAGACCAAAAGAGGTGGCAAAATGAACAAGGAGAACTTCTATAAAAAACTTATCCAGAGAGTCAAGTCTGGAGTAAGAGCTTCTAGGATACCTAGAAGCTTTAGTAAAAAGAAAAACAATGTGTTTAGCAATGAACAGCACATTGTTATCCAAGTGCTTATGCAATTGGAAGGTAAGGCATTGAGAGATATGCCTTCATTCTTAAACTTGTTACAATCTGAATTGCACTTAGCGAGAGCTATCCATTTTACGACGATAAACAAGTTTGCTTTGAGAATAAAGCAAACTTATCTTGAATCGATTATTGCAAGTATGGTGAAGTCAAATGAATCATCTCTAGTTGCAATTGATGGTACAGGTTTCTCACTTAATGTGAGAAGTCCGTACTTCTGCACAATAGCGGGAGAGAGAAACCATTTCATGCAAACCAATATTGCTGCAGAAGTAAAAAGAAGATTGATTTTAGCTGTTAGATTGAGAAGAAAAAAGAGGCATGAAAATATTGATGTTCCATATCTGATGGAACATTCAAAGCAGTTGCCGATAACTGCTTTCTTAGCTGATAAAGGATATGATTCAGAAAAGAATCATTGTTTAGCTGAAGAAAATGGAACTAGACTTATAGCTCCAGTTAGAAATAAAACAGAAACTATAATGAGAACTAGAGGATATAATAGAAAGCAATTAAAAAGAAATTTCCCTTCGGAGATTTATCATCAAAGAGTTATTATTGAAAGCATATTTTCGGCAGTAAAGAGAAGATTTGGTCATCAGATTTATGCTAAGAAATTCAATGCACAAAAGAATGAATTATTATTCAGATTTTTAGCTTATAATGCAGAGAAACTAGTAAACCTCTCCGCTATTGAGGTTTACTTTCTACAGAGCTCTGTCCATATTAAAGGCTTCGCAAGAAATCCTATTGCTTTAGCTGTAGGATAAATTGTGGCGTAATCTATTTATGTCAAGAAACTTGACAGAAAACCACACCATTCATGATGTGGTCGTTTCTTGAGCATAAGAGAATTGATGAATTTTTCAATTCTCTGTGCAGAGAAATCCTTAAAAGATTTCTCATGCATCCAAAGCATGAGTGCCTTTTCAAACTCCACCTTTAAAGGTGGAGTGGCACATCATGCTTTTGATATTAAATTTATCTTTTTTTACGACTAAAAAGTAACTAAATTTAGCCAGAAAAATAAATCAGAAAGAGTTAAAAAGAATTCAAATGAATAATTTAAATGAATAGTGTTGACGGTCTAGATCCTGAACTAGCAGAAAAACAAGCCTTTGATATTGTAACAGAATTCATGGAATCAATAGATAATGGGAATACCTCATTTGATAAGATTGATGAGTTAATGCCTTTAGCCTTTAATGAAAATGAGGAAATTTCCAGAAGAATGATTGAACCAGTATTTGGAGTTCTCATAAATAATCTTAAAAAATCTTTTAAGAAAAGCGATGGAGATCTATTTCTTAAGATATTCCCTAAATTTATACTAGAAGCGAAGAAAAGTTCAGAAATAGTCGAGAAGTGGTTTGAGAGAATGAATATTTCAAAGATAAATTCTCAGGAAGATCTATATAAAAGAAGCATAAAATTAAGAAATCAACAAAAATCAATATCTCCTCAAGAAAGAGACAATATAAAGAAAGTAATAGTCTTATCAAGGAATACGATAGGGGCGGAGGCATATATTAATGGAATAATAATCTCTCGTCTTTTAGAAAATTTAAAGAACGCTCAGATAATTTTTTTAGATACTGCAAACGTAGGTAAACATATATTTAATCATCCAAGAATAAACTCTATCACTAGTTTTATCAATTCTGATGGGAAAGAAGTCAGTTTAGTATGGGACAGGCATAATATTAAAGTTTTAGAAAGATTCGAATATACTGCAAATTTGTCAGAATTCATAGATTTAGAAACGCGAAAATTAAAGAAGGAAGAGTTCATGGTTTTCGATGCAGACACAAGATTATCCCAAACAGGAGCTATGCCTATATGTGATGAAGCAAACCATTATTTTATAGATTCTGCAACAGAAGGCAGTAAGTTTGGAAATGTGGAAAATTTCGGATCACTTTGTAACAATTATTTAAATAAAATCTTTCAGGAAAAAAAATTGAATCATCCCAAGATATACTTGCCAGAGAATGAAAAGAATATTGCGAAAGATTTTAGGAATAATTTACCAAGAGATAAGAAGATAATCATGATTCATCTTGGATCAGGTCTAAAAAATAAGACACTTTCAGCAGAATTTGAGCAACATCTTGTCCTAAACTCCTTTAAATTTGGGGTTCCATTAATTATAAAATCTCCAGTTGAATGGGAAATTGAGAAGATACAAAATCTGATAGGCTTTTTGGAGAGAAATGGAAAAAAAGAAGGAAAAGATTTTTTCACATTTAAAGGACCTTTATCAACATTTGTTGCGCTAATAAGTGAAATGGACTTGTGCATTGGTTATGATTCTCAAAGCCAACACATGGCCGCATCATTAGGAATTCCATTTATAACTTTATTTACAGGACACATAAATAGAGCCTTCTTGAAAAGATGGACTCCCATATCAAAGAATTTTTCAAGAATTATTGAGGTTGATAAGGAATTAGTAAATCACGAAGAGGACGCATTAAGAAAAACAATTCATCATATGGAAGAATTCTTTCAAAAAGCGTAAAACAATAATTTTTAAAACGGCTTAATTCATCAATAATTATGCTAAAATATAATAAAAAGAATATAAAGAAGATTCTGATTTTAAAGAACGATAAGATTGGTGATATGATAGTTTCATCCGGATTTATTAGGGAAATTAGAAAGGCATATCCTCAAGCAAAGATCACTCTTATCGCATCAGAGGCAAATAGAAATCTAATTGAGAAAAGCAATTATTACGATAAGATGTTGACCCTAAACTATACGTTGACAAATTATAAAGAATTTAAGGATTTTCTTAAGATGGCTCTTAAACTAAGAAGAGATCATTTTGATCTGGGAATAGATTTACGAGGAAGTATATACAACATTTTTTTCCTATTATTCCTAGCTGGAGTGAAAATAAGAGCCGGGATGTATAATAGAGATTTATCAAGAATCTTTCTGAATGGAGGAATAAAAAAGGATAGATCCCCGGGAAATCATTGTATATTCTTGCGCCTTAGATTGATGAACGAAGTTTTAGGGATTAAGACAAAGAATTATTGGCCATCTATTATAACAACAAAAGAAGATAAAAAGACCTTAGATGAGGTTTTAAGTAAAAATGATTTGCAAAAAAAGAGATATATATGCATAATTCCAGATGCGAGTTATCCAGAAAAACAATGGCCATTTGAGCAATGGGATTCACTAATAAAATATATACAATCAACATATCCTAAATATAAAATTGTAGTAACTGGAGGAGATATGGAAAAACTAAGTTGGTTTAAGAAAAGAAATCCTACAATTAAACTATTAAAAACTCACTTGAGAGCAGCCTCTCTTTTATTTAAAAACAGTAACTTAGTGATTGCTCAAGATGGTGGGCCAATGCATATGGCTTGGGCATCAAAAACAAAAGTAATTGCAATAATTGCAGCAGGAAGAATACCCGTGCATTATTTTAAACCATTAGGAAAAAATGCAGACACTGTGGCTGCATATGTAAAGAAATTAAAGTTTGAAGAAGTTATTCCTCACGTAAATAAAGCCTTAAAGAAAAATTAAGCTAATGGATTAATCCTATTCTTCGCGTTTGGATACTCAGTTCTTAATCTTTTGTAGAATTCTGGTAAGCCTTCTTCAATTTCAACATTTTCCCATATCACTGGTTCCATTGGTCCAACATTCTTAGCCCACATTGCCATTCTCTTTATACCTTCTTCTAGTGGAGTTATATCTTCAAAATCTAAAATTCTTTTCGCTTTATCTGTTTTAGAATACGCATGCTGCACTTCTTTTCTTGGAGGCAAGTATTCTATTTCTGAATCTGATTCCATAGCTTCCTTTGTAATTCTTGCAAGTTGATTAACACTATAAAATTTACTTGCACCAATATTTATTATTTGATTATTTGCTTTTTCTATGAATGCAGATCTTGCAATGCATGGAGCAACATCTCCTATGTAAGAAAATGCTCTAGTCTGTTCTCCATCACCATATATTGGAATTGTTTTTCCCTGCATTATTCTATTCATGAAAATTCCTAATACATTTCTGTAGGGGTCACCCATAAATTGTCTTTCACCATAAACGTTAAATGGTCTTAAAATAACGTGCTCTAGTCCAAATCTTTTGTAGGCATCTTCCAAATCAAGTTCGACTGTTCTCTTTGCAATTCCATAAGGGTCGTCAGGTCTTGGAGTATCTTCCTCGCTAAATGGCGGATTACCTTGCCCATACACAGCAATAGAAGATGTAAAAACAAACTTCTTTACTTTGTTTTTTATTGCAGCATTAATTAAATTAATGGATCCTATTACATTATTAGTATAATTAAATCTTCTAACAAAAGGAGATAAACCTTCAGCGGCATAGGCTGCAAGATGATAAACTATATCCTTATCTTTAATTAAAGAGTCCATTAATTTATGGTCAGTTATGGAGGCCTTCACAAATGTTATATTTCTATTCAAATTTCTTTCAAGTCCTCCAGATAAATCATCAACAACGCTTACTTCATGCCCCTCATTAACAAGGTAATCAACAACATGGCTACCAATAAATCCTGCACCGCCCAACACAAGAATCCTTTTTTCCATTTATTTTTACAAATACGTCGGTTTATAATGATTTCTGTGAGAGAGTATAACTGAATAATAAACTATTTATAAGCGAAAAAACCCTAGTTTTCATGTGGAAAAGAAAGAAAGTTTCAGTAGTCTTCCCTTGTTATAATGAAGAGAAGAATATAAAGAAAGCCATAGAAGAGTTCTTTTCCAGTGGTTTTGTGGATGAAATTATAGCAGTAGATAATAATTCTAAAGATAACTCTGCAAAAGAAATTAAAAAAACAAAAGCAAAATATGTTAACGAAAGAAGGCAAGGGTACGGAAATGCACTCATAAGGGGCTTGGCAGAAGCAACAGGAGATTTTATCATTATGGCCGAGCCAGACAACAGCTTTCTTGGAAAGGATGTACAGAAATTATTAGTTTACGCAGACGATTTTGAGGTTGTTTTTGGAACAAGAACTTCAAAATCATTAATTTGGAGTAGAGCAAAAATGGAGGGATTTTTACGTTATGGTAATACTGCTGTTGCAAAACTTCTAGAGTACCTTCATAACGGTCCATGTCTGACAGATGTAGGTTGTACAATGAAACTAATTAAAAGAGAATCTTATGAAAAAATTGCTCATAAATTAAACATAGGAGATTCAAGATTCTCTCCTCATTTCATGATAGTTTGTATTCGTTCAAGATTAAAATGTGTAGAAATACCAGTAAACTACAGAGAAAGAATTGGAGAGTCAAAGATAACTTCAAATTTCTGGAAATCTTTCAAATTGGGCATGAGAATGATATTAATGATAATAAAATCCAGGTTAGAAAGAGTTTAAGATGGATTATCAGAATTATTCAAAAGTTAGATTTAAGTTCAGAAGAGATAGAAATATAGTTTGGCAAGAAATTGTTTTATATCTAAGCAGATTTATAAAAAGAGATTCAACAATTTTAGATCTTGGTTCAGGATACTGTGATTTTATAAATTTAGTAAATGCCAAAAAGAAATTCGCCCTAGATAAGTATATTGATCCAAATAAATTTGCCTCAAATGAAGTGATTAAAATAAAAGGGGATTATAAAAATATGAGTAAAAAAATTGAAAATAATAGTCTAGATGTAATTTTTGCAAGCAATTTCTTCGAGCATCTTAGCGACTTTGATCTTGAAAATTATGTAAAAATAATCAAGACAAAGCTTAAGCCTCTTGGATTATTAATTCTCCTTCAACCAAATTTTAAATATGCCTATAAAGAGTATTTTGATGATTATACACATGTTAAAGCTTGGAGTGATGTGAGCCTTCCAGACTTTATCAAAACAAAAGGTTTTGGTATTCTAAAAGTCTCTCCAAAATTTATCCCATTTAGCCTAAAATCAAGACTTCCAAAGAATAGATTTTTAATAAGAATGTATTTAAGAAGTCCAATTAAACCGTTTGGAAAGCAAATGCTTGTGATCGCAAGAAAAAATGAGAAATAGAGACGTCTATATTATACTAGTAGCAATATTAACAATAAATGCAGTATTTTTTATTTTATCAGCAAATCAACCATTTCAAGGTGATGAAGTTGTTTTCCCAGAATGTGCAAAACAGGTAATTGAAACAGGAAAACCAATAATAAATCATAGTATTTATAGACCAAATTTTGAATGTCTTTGGCATCCTCCACTTTATATTTATCTTTTATCAGCCAATATTTCAATTTTTGGGGATAATAATTACTCAATAAGAGCAGTCCAGGGTTTTTTCAGTCTTCTTTCAATAATTCTTGTTTTTTTCATAACTAAGAATATCTTCAAAGAAAAAGATTTCAAAGATGAAGCAAGTTTACTTGCAGCATTTCTTTATGCTCTAAGTCCTCTCTTAATTCAGGGTTCAATAGTAACCGATATTGACGGAGGATTGCTTAACTTTGTCACTTTATTATTTTTGTTCTTTTTTGTCAGAAATTCAAGTTTTTATGTTTTAGTTCCTTCTTTATTGCTAGTCTTCTGGAGTAAGTTTTCTAGTCCAGTAATATTGTTTGTGGGGATTATGGCCTATTATATTGTAAATAAAGAGTGGAAAAAGTCAGCAAAAATAATCTCTCTTTTTGTTATAACCGCAATACTATTCATGATTACTTTTTGGATCTATTCTTCCTCATTCGATTTAGATTTCTTCGGTCCGACAGGAAATGTATTTAGCAAGGAAAGAGTTTCATCAAATAGATTTACTTACCTTGGTTTTGTAAAATCTGCCTGGGCATTAAAATCATTTTCATATTTTGTCATTCCATTCTTTGTTTTGCTTTTCTTGCTTCTATCATTCTACTTCTATAAAGATCTGATAAGTAAGAAAGATTGGGATAAAACAGAAAGAAAATTGTTAATTTTCAATTTAATTTCTCTCTCAGGGATTGCAATGTTCACTTATTTAGGTGCAAGTGCATGGGGTTTCCCAAAACACTTCCATGCAGCACTAGCTCCAATGTTTATCTTTACTGTTGGAGCTTTATTCCTAAAGAAAAAAGAAATTTTGACATTTTTCGAGAATAAAAGAAATATTATCTTAATAGCTATTTTATTCGTAATATTAGCTTTTTATGTTTTGATATTTATTACAGATCCGCTTATGCCAGAATTTGATGCTACAGCAAAAGCTGCAGATTTAGGATATGCCATAGTATCAATCTTGAAGACTTTTACACTTTATGTTTTAATTCCATTAATAATTGCATCAATTGTATTCTATTTTGTTAAAGGTTATTCAAAGACAGATAAAATATTAATCTTGTTGTTGCTTCTTGTTATTTTCTTTTCTATTTATATTAATATTTTACATGCTTCAACATCACACTCTTCTTATTATCGTTATGGAGATACTGGTGTTTTAGAAACTGTAAATTATATAAAACAAAATAATATAGATTCAAGACAAGTTGCAACTTACGGAAATATAGGATATTACTTCGGGATGTCTAATTATTATGACATTATATTTGTTTATTTAGATGAGAATACTTTTAAAGAAAAAGTAATAGAAAATAACGATATAAGATATATAATTATATTTCAGAGAGATATAGATAGAATAGGTGAAGATAACATGGCAAAATTTAAATTCACCAAGCAAATAGGAAGTTATCTGATTTATGAAAAAGTGTAGACAAAATGATAAGAAAAATAAAGACTCTATTTAAAGCAATTTTTTTGATAAAAAACTTTAATGCTTATTTAACAGATTATCTTAAACTAACAAATAAAGATAGATTGCTTTACAGGCTAAGAAATGGCGTAAAGTATGTAACAAGGCCAAAAACAACTGATAGATTTATAATTAATGAGATTTGGATACATAAATCATATACACCTAATGGATTTAATATAAAAGATAAAGATATAGTAATTGATATCGGTGCCCATATAGGAGTTTTCTCAGTATTTGCAGCCCATTATGCAAAAAATGGAAAAGTTTATTCTTTTGAGCCATCGAATGAAAATTTTTCTTTGTTAAAGAAGAATTTAGAAATAAATAAATTAAACAATTTAGAGATTTTTAATAAAGCAGTTTCTAATAAATCAGGAAATAAGATTTTTTACATTTCAGAGTCAAAAAATAAGGGAAGTAATTCTCTCTACCCAATAAAAAATTCGAATAAAATTAGTGTGCCTGCAGTTTCATTTGCAAATTTTATTAAATCCAAAAAATTAAAGAAAATTAATTTCCTAAAGATGGATTGTGAAGGAGGAGAATATAAGATTTTATTTAATTGTCCAAAAAATGTTCTCCGAAGTATAGAAAAAATAAGCATGGAATATCACAATTTAAATGAAAAATTCAATGGAAAAACAATGAAATCCTTCCTTGAATCAAATGGTTTTTTAATTAAGATTATTCCAGATCCAAATAAAGGAATAATTTATGCAAAAAGGGCAAATAAGATTATCTAAGTAGTTTTATAACATCCTTAATTAGATAAAGATCTTCTTTTCTTAATGCTTTAAGAATAAATAAAGATGCAAAATAAATAACTGCTCCAACCAATATTAAGATTATTCCATTTATTATTCCAACATTGACATTACTTTTAATATAAAGTATGGCTAGAGACATAACTATTGCTGCAATTAATGGTTTAATTATAACATACCCATTAACTTTTATGTTAAGTCTTGTTCTAGACATAATTCCTATTCCAATACTATATACCAACCAGCTAATAAGGCTTGCAAGAGCAACACCAGTTATAACTAAATTAGTTGAATAATTTAAGAATATTTTAATGAATATAAAGTTAAGAATTATATCTAAAATTATAACTCCTATCAAAAGAGAAAGATAATCTTTAGGTCTTTCTTTTGTTAAGAATAAATATACAAAAAGACTTACTTGAACTCCTAGAATTATCAGGAAAGCGAGAACATAAAGAGGCCATTTAGCATCAATATATTCTACTCCAAATATAAATGTCAAGAAATAATTTCCTAGTATTGCTAATCCAAATGAGATAGGTACAGCAACAATCATAGTATATCTAAATACCCTGTTAAACGCTCTCTGAAGCTGTTTATCCTTCATTTTTATGAACAAAGGCAATAATACCGTTCCAAACCCAAGTAAACCAGCAATACTTGAAGATAATGTAAAGGCCGCCCTATAAAGTCCTATTGACTCAGCGCTATCTATGAAATAACCAAGCATTATTGTATCAATATTCCCTAAAATAACAAAAGATATAGAAGTTATGGTAAAGTAACTTATGAAATTGTTAATTCTTTTCTTATCAAATTCTTTTATTTTATCAGATTTTTCAAATAAATAAGGAGAATATTTGTATACGTTTGCTATAACAAATATCAAAGTAATAAGTGATGCAAATGTAAGCGCAACAAATATATGAGATAAAGGGCTTGTAGGTCTTATAACATAAAAGACTCCCAATATTAAAACAATTCTTAATATTTGATATAATGTTTCCTTTTGAGCGACATATTTAACTTTCTTTGCAGCAAAAAAGTATGAACTAAAGAAACTATCTAAAGAAAATACAAACACATATAATATTGCAAATAAAAGAGGAATAAATATCACTGGTTTCTTAAAGAAATATACAGAAAGAGGATATGCCGCTATTCCAAGTATAACTAAGAAACTAATTAATATGACAAGTTTTAATTTAAGAATATACTTAAAGAAATTTCTCGCCTTTGCTTTTTTCTCTAATGTTTCTGATAAATATCTTATGAGAGACTCATTTATTCCCCTTTCAGAAAGTACTGTAAATGTAAGGGCAATAGACAAGATCAGATTGTAAAGTCCAAACCCTTCAGGAAGAAGAAATCTAGCTATTATAATAGTAAAAATTAACGCCCCAGCTCTTTGAAAAATCAAAGCAAAAAAATTCCATATAGAACCGCTTAGCGCCTGAATAGTGAAGCTTTCCCTCTTTTCTTTCATATTTATTCTAGTTTTCATGCATTTTTATGCCTTTTCAAACACCCTTAACTTATCATATTCCTTAACAAGTTCAAATCCTTCCAAATCAATATCCTCTTCAAGACTTATAGCATACTTTATAGCTTCGTAATCAGTTTTATCATTAGAATTCTTCCCTATGCCTATTTCAATCCACACCTCTCTTCTTTCCTCTATTTTAGCTCTAGAACTTATTCTTTTCTTTATTATTTCGCTATTATTTTCAAGATAAAGATTATAATCTTCTATACTTACAAATTCCTTAAGTTGGTCTCCCCAGTATAAGTGAGCTAAATACCTATAATCATCATTATTATTTCCAACTACAAATATCTCATTTGCATAATCTTTCTCTATTTTTTCTAGGTCTTTAACAATAATCTTTTCTGTTGGAGGATAGTTTAGATTTAAACTATTAAATTCCGTTATAGCTGTCTGAAGATATTTACCATTTTCTATTTCATATATACCTTGAATAACGTAAGGAGTAATTACAAGTAAACTAAGTATTATAAATATAATAATCTGAATCTTAAATTGTTTATCGCTTAATTTATTCCCAATAAGAATTAATATTATCGGTGCAATTACAAGCAATAATCTTATTTGAGGGTTAGTTAGTATGAATAGCAAAGTGAGAACAAGAAAAACAACAATTGCCTTATTTTTCACAAAATTTTCTTTCTTTAATAATAAATAAGAATAAAATGGAACAAATATTAGAACTATTATCCTATCTAAAATAGTGGAAGAAAATCCCTGATTATAAGTCCCATTATACAAAAAGAATATTGCTGCACTCGATATATGCTTTATCAAACTATAAAATGCAAATCCATAAACCATCTGATCAACTATCAAAGCTGGTAAAAATCCCACGAATAATGATAACAGGAATATCCAGGTACTATAAAACTTCTTATTATAAAAGAAAGTTATTAAGAAAAAGAAAGAAAGATATAGTACAGTTGTCCAAAATGCAGAAGCTAATCCAACCAAGAGTCCGGAGTAAATCAAATACCTTATTTTACCTTTATCAGTTTCTTTGCTATCCTTATTATATTTATCAATAAAATAATAAGCCCAAAGGAAAAGAAGAGCGGATAAAGGTACCGGACTTATCCAAGGAGTCACGTACCATATTAGAGGCAAAAATAGAGCAAGAATTAAAGTTCTTTTATCTTTTCCAGATATATAATATATGGATAGAATTAAGAGAATAAGGAAAAATACAGAAGAGAATTTTATAAGAAAGAAACTATCAGTTAAAGCAACGTACGGGCTAAGCATTAATCCATAAAGAATTGAATGCGAAGCTCTTTGTTTTGCGGCATAATCTCCTGCAAAAAACTTAGCAGTATCGGTATAATCTTTTATATCTGTAGCATCAAGAACATCATGTGGAACTGTAATAAATGCAAGAATTATCATTAATAAAATAAATACTCCAATGAGAATTTTTGGATGTTTTAGTTTGTTTTCTTCTTTCTTTTTCATATATAAAAAAATTATGAGTTTTATTTAAATATTAGCTAATTACACTTTTTCGCAGACAACTAAATTTGTCATAGGAAAATAGAAAGGAAATCTATGATATTTGTTTATTCTAAAGTTTTTTCTTAATAATCCTAAAATATACTTAGGATCATAATCAAATAAGGTTACCTCTTTTTCAATGTCGGTATTAACTCCAAGAATTTTTACTAGAGGATAAACCTTTTTTCTTAGTTTTTCATTAGGAAATGTCAAAAATAATTTTCCTCCTTTCTTTAAAACTCTTGACATTTCTTTAAAACCTTTATCAATATTCGGAGCGTGCTCAATTACTTCAGTACAAACAATAATCTCAAAAAAATCTTCTTTAAACGGCATCTTTTGAAGAAATGCCTTCTTAAGAACAATTTTAGTATCTATTTTTCTCTTTTCTTTTACCTTTTCTATTTTTCTCTTAAATTCTTTTAGTGCCTCATCAACAATATCTATCCCATAAAATTCTTTTGGATGTTTAGCCAATAGTTTGAAAGCGACATAACCTGCCTCGCAGCCTATATCAAGTACTCTTTTACCCCTAATATCCCCAATTTCCATTAAAAGCTTCTTTACTCTTAGCCTGGAAGGATACCCTGCAATTTTATTTTTGTAGAAATCTTTCATAGGTTCTTTTTCGTACTCTAATTTTGCAGCCTTAACAGAATTTTCTATCTCGCTGTCGAGCGTATTTTCCATGTCTCGCCCGAATAGAATAAAGTATTTAAAGATAACTTTAATCTGCCATTCATGGTCAGGTATGTATGTGTTGGTTATGGTAGAAAAAAGACATTAAGCTCTGCAACTCCCCCATTTGGTGTAAAAAGAGACGTTTCTATAATTCTCCCAACATATAACGAGGAAGATAATATAGAAAAACTAGTAGAAGGTTTAAGAAAAGAATTTAGAGACTTAAATTACGAGATAGTTATTTTGGACGATAATTCTAAAGATAAAACTCCAGAGATTATAGACAAACTAGCAAAGAAAGGAGATGTTTTAGCAATTCATAGATTTGATAAAAAAGGTTATTTTGAGGCATATATCGATGCAATAGATATTGCTCATGGAACTTACGTTATAACAATGGATTCTGATTTCTCTCATCCTCCAGAAATTGCAAGATCTTTTTGGAATTATAAAGATAAAGCAGATATAATTTCTGGTTCTAGATACATGAAAGAGGGAGGCATGAAAGCTCCTTTCCTAAGAAAATTTGGTTCAGAGGGTCTTAACTATGTCTGCGCAAAAATAATAGGCCTAAAAGAAACAGACATAGCCGGAGAGTTCCATCTAATGAAAAAAAGTAAATTTAAAAAAATAAAATTCAAATATCAGCCAGTATTCGGAGAATTTGACTTTGAATGGCTTTATAGAGCAAAAAAGAAAGGTTTTACAGTTAAAGAAATTCCATTCACATATAAATTCAGAGATAAAGGTGAATCAGCAATGGGTTCTGGAGCAGCAGACGCAAAGAAACTTGCTAAATTCGCTTTCGCATATCTGAAAATGGCTTTCAGACTAAGGTTTAAAGGATAATCAATTAAATTTGCTTTTGTACCAATCAAAAGTTTTTCTTAATCCCTCTTCCAAACTTACCTCTGGAACAAAACCAAGCTGTTGAAGTTTTGTCGTATCTGGACATCTTCTCATAACGCTCCCCTTAGGAGATTCATGTATTTTTATTTCTGGATTTACGTTAACTATCTCAAATAATTTTTTAGATAAATCTAGTATTTTTATTTCGTTATCGCTTCTTCCAATATGAATTGTCTTTCCATTTGTTTCGCTGGATTCCATTACCATTCTTGTAGCTTTAACTCCATCATCGATATAACAGAAAGTTCTCGTTTCTTGCCCACCGTATATTTTGAATGGATTTTCATTTTTTACTATTCTTTCAATAAATTGAGGAATTACATGTTCATTTCCCATTCTAGGACCATAGATGTTATGATATCTTATTATAACAAAATTTTTCATACTGTACGCCTTAGCCCAGGAATATATCGCGACTTCACTTAACATTTTACTTGCTCCATAACTCCATCTCACATTGCTTGGATCTTCGACTACTAAAGGTACATTTTCATGTGTTGGAATAGGAAACTTATCTCCTAGCAAATTTAGTGTGCCAGAATAAGCTTCCGAGCTTGAAGAGAATAATATCTTGCCTTTCTTTTGCTTCACAAACCAGTCTAAAACATTTATTGTCCCAATAATTCCAACCTTTAGTACTTTATCAGGAATATTATAGAAATTTTCAGTCCCATTTATTGCAGCTAAATGATAAACATAATCATAATCTAAATCAAGCTTGTCAAATGTTTCTGTCTTTATAATATCTCCCTGAATGAATTTTACGTTTGGTTTCTCCACTAATTTTTTAAATTCTTCATCAAAAGAACCTCTTGCAAAGTTATCAAGGATAGTTACTTCATAATTATCATTAGCCAAATTATTTGCTAAGTGTAGTCCGATAAATCCAGCCCCCCCAGTTATTAATACTTTTTTCACTATAATGGCCAGATATAAATGTTTATAAGTATTTCTAACGCTAGATTTTAATGATTAATGACGATATAAAGGGGAATTGTCATTCATAAAAGTAGTAAAATGGAAATAAAAGAAAAAATACCTGTTGCAAATACTTTCATAGGGGAAGAAGAAGCTAAAGCTGCTTATGATGTAATAAAGTCTGGTTGGCTTAGTTCTGGTCCTAAAGTAAAGGAATTTGAAGTAGAATTCGCGAAAGAAGTTGGGGCAAAACATGCAATAGCAGTAAATAACGGGACTTCTGCATTACATGTATCTCTTGCAGCATTAGGAATAAAAGAAGGAGACGAAGTAATAATACCAACTTTGACTTTTATTTCAACAGCTAATTCTGTTCTTTATCAAAATGCCACTCCAGTATTAGCAGAATGTGATCCTAAAACTTATAACATTACTCCAGAAGAAATAGAAAGAAGAATAACGAAAAAAACCAAAGCAATAATTCCAGTAGATATGAATGGCATGCCAATTGATTACGATTCAATTTTAGAAGTTGCAAAAAAACATAATCTGAGAGTAATAGCAGATAGTGCAGAAAGTTTGGGATCAACATACAAGGGAAGAAAAGTAGGTTCAATAGCACCCATCCACATTTTTAGTTTTTTCCCAAATAAAAACATTACAACAGGAGAAGGTGGAATGATAACTACAAATGATGATGAATTAGCTAAGAAGATGAGGGTAATTATGAATCAAGGGCAGGATTATAGATATCACCATGTAGAGTTAGGATATAATTATAGAATGACCAATTTTCAAGCAGCAATAGGTTTAGAACAATTAAAGAGATTAAAAAAGGTTATTTCTGAAAAACAAAAATTAGCTGAGAAATATAATTTAGCATTTAAAGATGATAAAAATATAAGAATTCCTTTTGTTCCAGAATACGTGACGCAGCACGCATGGTACATGTATACAATTTCAGTACCAAACCTAAACAGGGATGAAATAGTAAAACAACTAGAATTGCAAAATATAGAAACGAGATTAAGTTTCCCTCCAGTGCATATTCAGCCATATTATCAAGAGAGATTTAATTATATGAATGACATGTTACCTGTCAGTCTTAAGGCGTGGAAAGATCTTATAGACATACCTATCTGGGTAGGCATAGGTGAAAAGCAAGATTATGTAATACAAAAAATAAAGGAGTATTGTAAATAAAAATGACTGAATTAAAAGAGACAATAGCGGTATTTGGTTTAGGTTATATCGGCCTGCCATTCACTGCAGCTTTAGCTAACGTAGGTTACAAAATGATAGGCGTAGATATTGATGCAAACAGAATTGAAAAATTAAAAAAAGGAGAGGTTCCATTTTATGAACCTGGCCTAAAAGAAGGACTTGATTCACATAAAGATAGAATAGAATATACTGTAGATAGCGACTATGCAGTAAAAAACGCAGACACTTTATTTTTAACTGTAGGCACTCCCCTTCTTGAGAATGATCATCCAGATTTCTCTCAAATTGATGCATCAATAGAGTCGATAGGAAAAAATATTAGGCCAGGACAATTGATAGTGTTAAAATCAACTGTTGTCATAGGTACAACAGAAGAAAGAGTTGCCCCGATGTTAGAAAAGTTTTCAGGAATGAAAGTAGGAACGGATTTCTTTTTGGCTTTCTGCCCAGAAAGAACAATAGAAGGTCTTGCATTGCATGAAATTTATCATCTCCCAAAAATAATTGGGGGAGTAAATAAAGAAAGTTCAATTAAAGCAGATAAAATATTAAGAAGACTTGGGGGAAAAACAACAGTTGTATCTTCTCCAAGAGTTGCAGAGATGTGTAAATTAGTAGATAATCTTTACAGAGCAACAAATATAGCCTTCGCAAATGAACTTGGAATGCTTTGTGAAAAGATGAACATTGATGCAAGAGAAGTAGCTTCAGCAGTAAATAATTCATACCCAAGAACAACTATTTTTACTCCGGGACTTGGAGCAGACGGTCCGTGTTTGTCTAAAGATCCTCTCATTTTCAAGCATTCTGCAATGAAACACAATGTTTTAACGCCTTTAGTAGACGGTTGTGTCATTCAAAATAAATTTTCAACAATGAGAATAGCAAATATGGTAAAGGACCATATATTAAAGAATAATCTCAACGGTAAAAATCTAGCAATTCTAGGTTTAGCGTTTAAAGGTTTTCCAGAAACAGATGATTTGCGAGGTTCTCCAGCAAAGAAGATATTAGATTCATTAAATAAAGAAGGAATAAAATTTGATTCAGTTAGAGTTTATGATCCATTAGTAAAGAATTTCATGAATTATCAGATATCAAAGAATATTTATCATGCTCTTGAGGGCTCTAATATAATTTTATTCTTAACAAACCATCCAAAAATTATGAATATAGATTTAGATCACATTTTAGATAAAATAAAGAAACCGGCTTTAATTTTAGATGCTTGGGGCAATCTAAATATAGAAGATTTACCTGAAGGAATAGATTATTTTAGAATAGGAAATGGAGTGAAAAAGTCTAGCAGAATTAATTAGCACAGAATAAGTATAATTTAATCAATTTTCTTATCTTTTGGAACTTTTATTTTGTAAGTTGCAGTTGTCTCTTCTGAGCATTGTTCACATTTAACTGTTTTAACTCTAAATTTTTTGTTTATTTTTATTGGTACTCCAAAATTTATTCCTTTTAAACTAAGTAATACGTCATATTTTAGATATTCAGTACTTATATTTCTTCCAACTAAAGTCTTTACTGCAGGTTTCATTAAAAATGCAAATTTATCTATTAATAAAAAGTACAATTTCAAAGGCATTTTATTTGCAATAAATCTTGCCATTTTAACAATCTTGCCCTTTTCTTTTTGGAACAGAACAAGTACAGTTCCATTCGGTTTTGTAACTCTTAAAAATTCATTAATAACAACCCTAACCTCTTTTGGAGGGAGATAGAATATAGTTCCAACACATATTACTGCATCAAAACTAGAATCTTTAAATCTCCGCAAGTTTCTTATATCTCCTTGTATAAACTCCATTTTTTTAATATCTTTGTATCTGTTTTTTGCGGCATCAACACATTCTTTACTCAAATCAATACCAATAACCTTTCCAGCTCCTTTATCAACTAATATTTTAGAATAATCTCCAACTCTGCATCCTGCATCAAGAATTATCTTGTTTTTTACATCTTTATCAGAAAAGTAAAAATCAAGTAGTTTCTTAACCTCTTTTGGATTTTGTAAATATTTTTTAGAATAATCAAATACTTTCCCAGAATCTAACTTTTCAGACATTATTTTACCATAATTATACTCTATATAAAGTTTTATTAACTCTTTTATTTGAGAATTTTTATGGTACTTGTTAAGATATTAGGAATGATTGACTTAATCGCAGCAGTCTTATTCTTAATGCTTATATTTGGCATACAACAATTTTATTTAGCGATTTTATTTGTTTCTATTCTTCTTCTTATCAAAGGTCTTTTTATATTTACAGGGGAAATTCCACTAAGCATGATAGACATATTATCTGCGATAATTCTCTTTGCATCAATATTTCTAGATATATTCCCCTTACTTCTTTGGATTCCAGCATTCTTGCTTCTTGCAAAAGGCTTTATGAGTTTTATTTAGAAATAAAAAACAGAGTAAAATATTTAGATAGACAGGATCCTGTTAAAAAATTAAATTATGTGTAGTAAGATTTATAAATATGTTTATACATGTATAAACATGGAATCTGAAATAATAAAGAAAGCCTTCAAACTTGGAAACTCTGCAGGGGTTCTCCTCCCTATAGAATGGAAAGATCGAAAAGTAAGAGTTAAGCTTATTGAGAAGTCTATTAGTCAAGAGATAATTGAAATATTAGAAGAGAAGGATATGCTGAAAAATACAAACGGAATATTTTTAGTAGGAAGTTATGCAAGAGGGGAGGAAACAGAAAAGAGTGACATAGACATTCTAGTTATAACTGACGACATTAATAAGCAGTTAAAAGTTGGCAGATATGAAATAGTTTTCATTTCAAAAGAGAAATTTGAAAATTCTATTAAAAAAAGTATATATCTTGCTTCTCTAATCAACGAATCAAGGGCTATTATGAACGAAGCTTTTATGAAAGATTACAAAAGTAAAACAAAAGGAATATTGATGAAAAAGCATCTTGATGAAATAAAGTCTGTTACAAAAATAAATGAGAATTCGGTAGAAATAGATGAAGAATTAGGAGAGATAGTTTCGGATGAAACTATATATTCAATTATCCTAAGATTAAGAGAATTGTATTTAATAGAATGTTTGAGAAATAGCAAGAATTATTCTAATAAAGAATTTGCAGATTTAATAAAGAGAATTGCAACTCAAGAATCTTACAACGCTTATCTTAGAATTAAGAATGATTTAAAATCAAAGAGGGTTATACCCGTTAAAGAAGCAGAAGCACTAATAAAAGAGATAAAAAACAGAGTAAAATATTTAGAACATGGCAAAAAGAAGTAAGAGGTTGAGGAATGCAATTGAAAGTTATAAGGTCGAAATAGAAAAGCATTTTGAAAAGTTGGAGAAGGATATAATGGAAAAAGATGACTTCTTAGCAAGATACCATATTAAGGAGATAGATAAAAGCCTTGTTATCACTTTAGAAAATAAAATTAAGTTATTAGGAGAAAGCGCCGAAGATAAAAAATTGATAGAAAATTACAGAAATCGTCTGAAAGAGTTTAAAAGAAAGCTAGGTATAGAGTAAAAGAAGAAAAAGTAACAAAGAAATAATTCTTCTATATCCTTTATCTTTACTAATCTAAATAATCAATTTCTTAGAAATCCAGTTAAAAAAGAAAAATTCACGTCGATAAAGCCAGCCTTTTTTTAATCCATCATAAATATCTAAAAGAGAATGAAAAACCATTCCAATAAAAACATAAAAGAAACCTATCCAAATCAAGCCAAGTAGCCCAACAAACAAATGAAATTCAATTGTATGAAATAAATGAAAATCCCCCTTCCTCTTTATTCTTGCCCTTATCTCTTTTTCTTGAACAATTCTCGCTTTATTATGATAATCAAAACTCTTGAGTAAGCTTATCTTTCCAGTTTTGATAACAGACATAGCGTAATGATCAAAATCAATTAAGAATGATGAAAGAAAAATAAGTGAAAGATAAATTAGATTTATTCCTGGAAGAATTATCAATATTAACAAAGTAAAAATTGTTCCTAGTAAAATATGATATCTTGGCAGCATTAATCTTTTTTCATTAAATTTAATTCATCGGTATAAAAAGGAACAAATCTTCCTTCTTTATATTCTCTATAACTCTTTACTGCTTCCTCTCGCACCCACCTTATATTTACAGGAACATTGTCTTCGTTGTATCTTAATGGAACTCTTCTCATAGCTTCTCTCATTATCAACCTATAATTTCTACCAAGTTCTTGTGAGGCTTTGTAAAGTTTGTCTCCTATTTTCTCTCCTTTCATAAGTTTACTCTTGTATTTTTCTTATTATATCTGCAAAAGCAGGTCTTGTGATTAAAATACCGACTGTAACTCCAATTATTGTAGTTAATGCAAATCCTCTTAATAATCCTGCTCCAGCCCAGAATAATGGAAGCATTGCAGCAACTATTGTAAAGAATGCACCAAATATAATGAATAATGCCCTCTTTATTCTATCCTTTAGACCCGATTTTTCACTAGATACAGCTTCATCAATAATAACAATCTGGTCATTAACTCCTGTTCCCATTCCGGCGATTATTCCTGCAATGCTAGGAGCGTCTAAATTCCAACCAATGAAAGCAGCAATTCCAAGAGTTATAACTGCTTCGGAAAACATTGTTAATATCACAGCAAGAGTCATTTTTATTTTTCTATACCTTACAAAAAGAACTATAGAAACCGCAGCGAATACGACAAGTCCAAGAAGAATGATTCCTCTTGTAAATTCTCTTCCAAGAGTAGGAGAAATAGTATCTAGTTTTACTATTTCTAATTTATAAGGAAGGCTTCCAGTAATTAATATTGTTTGTAATCTATTCATCTGTTTTCTCGCATCTTCTAATGCAATATCCTGCGTGCTTCCACTTCCAGACCCCTGAATCGAAATTTGCGTCGTAACTTGGCCTTTTAAGTTAGAACTTACTAGTAAAGAATCAACCCGATTATCATCTAGATATAGGTCTAATTTTTCTGTTAAGTATTGTCCACTAGCATCAACATCTATCTTAGAAGTTATATCTGCGTGTCTTTTTGCAGCCTCTTCAGTTAAATAAATAGCAAATGCAAAATTACATCCATATCCTCCACCAGATGATGGAAAACAACTTTGTACTGCGGCGCAACTTGCATCATTTCTACATACATCAGCGATATCCTTTTCTCCGCCAATAAATACAGTATTATTTCCTATTTTTGCCTCAAATTTCCCTTGTTTTCCAACTAAATCTCTTAAATCATCAGGACTTGCTCCTGCAATTTCAATTAACATATAAG
>Ga0209541_10003370_pt1 | contig 29416 bp, 43 predicted proteins | sample RifCSPlowO2_01_FD_184027 | JGI IMG/M metagenome (GOLD analysis project Ga0209541, IMG submission 184027) | Groundwater microbial communities from Rifle, Colorado - Rifle CSP2_plank lowO2_0.1 (SPAdes) (version 2) | ecosystem: Environmental > Aquatic > Deep subsurface > Groundwater | place... | reverse complement strand
CTAGATTAATCACTTTTCATTTATTGCAATCAAGAGACATTCCTATTTTAGATATTCCTTTTGGGCTATTAGATGAGTATCTTAATTATACTAAAGGTTCAAAGAAAAGAGAAGACAGCAAATTATATAAAAATCTGCAGAAGATAATTCTTTTTAATCTTAAAAAGATAAATGAGAAACTTTCAAGCTAATCCTGGCTTTAATTGCTTTTCTCAAGAATTTTAGGAATAATTATTTTGTAACTTCAATTATGCTTCTTATCTTATTAACAAAATTATAAGCGTTCTTCATGCTTGTCTCTGCAATAGCATGAGTTGTAGCTTCTGTAACATTATATTGTGCCTTTTCTCTATCTTCTTTTCCTTTTGACAGATTAGTTACATCTTGCTTGCTAATTTGGCTTTGAGCATGATTTAACATTAAAAGATATTCTTGCTCAATTATCTTTTTTTCTACAAAGAATTTTTCAATAGCCCAGATAGTAGAAGTATGAACATCGCTCTTATATCCTATTTTAGCAAGGAGGGCAAGAGCAGAAACATACATAGAGTAATAAGCAGTAATAATTATCCATTCATCATTTGAATAATTCTCAGGCAATTTTAGGGCTTTTTGCGCTTCTTTATTTGTGCTTAACTGGGAAATAATACTCATTAGTTCTAGATTTTTATAAGCTCTTTCTAGATATTTAGGAGAAAGCAATTTAACACTATTATCTTTTATCAATCCTCTAGGCAAATGGCTCTTTTTTGTTTTAGATTCCATAGGCATAATAATAGAATAGTTCATATCCTTTAAATATTATTCCGTAATTAACCAAATCACCCCAAAATTCAGGATTTTCTAATTTAATCTTTGCGAATTCTGTCTTAGAGATTATAATCGCCTGTATATTTAAATTGTGTCTTCTTTTTATTGAAGCAATAGCAGTTTCAATTTTATCTTTATTAGAAGTTACACATAACAAGTCTATATCACTGTCTTTTCTTGCTGTTCCTTTTGCATAACTTCCAAAAACAGCATATAAATCAAGCTCTTCTTCTGGCAATTCTGAAAATCCAATAAATATCTCTGCTTTCTTGCTGGAAAATTCTCTAGCCTTGTTTGTTGAATAAAGATAATATGCTATTTTAGAGATTATTTTTTTAAAATCTAGAGAATAAACTAAAGTCTTGCCTATCTTTTTCTCAATTACTGCTTTTTTGCTTTTCAGTTTCTTTAAATAAGTATTAGCTCTTTCGTAAGAATACCCTGTTCTTTTCTGCAATTCTTTTAGAGTTATTTCCTTTCCTTCTGGAAAGAAACTTCTAAGAAAAATAAACTCTTGCTCTGTTATTTCCTGACTCTTTTTAGTTGTCATCTTGTCTATTGTATTTTCAATAATATTATTGATTTATCAATATTTATAAACCTTTCTATTTGGTATTGTTTGTAGTTTTATGAAAAAGCAGGGATTAGTCTTCAATAATTTCAATACTAATCTGAATCAAAGTTCCTGACATAAGTTTTTTCTCAAGATTTTTTGGTTAGGGTGAATTGTTTATTCATCTTTGTTCTCTCCACCAAGAAGGAGGTTGCATATCATTTAGCCATAAAGGAGAATTATCTAAATGTTTACAAATAACCCCCCATCCTGCTCCATCATGATAATTATCCATAATATAATTCCATCCAAGTCTTTTATTGAATTCGTATGACTTTTTGTTATAGGGGTTTAAAGCAACTTCTGCTACGACCCATGACAAACCTTTCCCCCTCGCTAATTCAAAAAATCTTTCTTCTAAATCTACTGCAACATTACTAGGGGCTCCTTTTCTTTTTGCAATATGCCTTCCATATAAATAAGGATAATATCTTAGTACATTTGCTAAAGGGGTATAAAATGGAACTAAAGCACCAGACAATTTAGAATCTCTTTGACTCCATCTTTCTTTATCATAAGCAGCAAGATATCCTTCAATACCTTCTCCTCTATCATAAACTAGAAGATACTGGTCTTGTCTTTTTAAGAATTCTTGTATTTCTGAAATATCCATCATACAGATTAAAAATCCTTCTTCGGCATTTGTATTCCAATCTTTAGAAGGATCATATTTCCAGCTATCTTGAATAGCTTTTATGCTATTAACATCTTGTTCTGTTGCATTTCTAATATTATTAACTACCATAAAATAGTTACATAATTGATAATAATAAAACTTATTAATTGTTTTTTTGTCAAATAGCAATATTTAAATACTTATAATGATAATAGTAAAATATGGACCCGAAAGATAAAAAATTACTTTACTTGCTTGATTTGAATGCAAAAGCAAAAGATTCTGAGTTAGCAAGACAATTAAAGACAAGTAAACAAGTTATTAATTATAGAATAAAGAGACTTGTTGACAATGGGATTATAAATAAATTTCAGACAATTTTAAATTTAAAGAAATTAGGGATTAATATATATGCTAATATTTATTTTAAACTAAGAAATATCTCAAAAATAAAGGAACAACGGATTATTACATATTTAAATAAGAATAATCATGTAGGGTATATTGGTTTATTAGGAGGAAGATTTGATTTGTCTACAGTGATAGTCGCAAAAAATATTGAGCAATTAGAAACAAAAATTAACAAACTTGTCACAAGATATCCAAACGAGTTAAGTAATTATATTATTTCATTAAGGATTATTGGAGTAAAATTTCCTAAAAAATATTTAACAGAAGATAAAAAAAGTTATAGGGAAATAAAACCAAAGAAGATATTTGTAAAAGAAGAAAGGATTATTAAAATAGATGAACTTGACAAAAATATATTAAAGAGTCTATCAGAAAATGCTAGAACTCCTGTGTTAGAGATAAGCAGTAACTTAAATGAGCCCTTTTCCACAACAAGGGTAAGAATAAAATCTTTAGAAAAAAAAGAAATAATCTCCGGATATTCTACCTTACTTGACCTGGGAAAAATTGGGCTACAAAATTATAAAATTTTTATTAAAACAAGAGATAAATCAGAAGAAAGTTATCATAAACTTTTTTCCTATGCCTCAACTCATAAAAATATTATCTGGTTTTTTAAGACACTAGGGGATCATGATTATGAACTCAGAATTGAAGTGGAAAATCAAGAAAAATATCAGGAAATTATAAGAGAACTAAGAACTGAATTTTCTGAAATAATTGATGAAGTAGAGACAGTTATTGTTTTTAAAGAGTTGAAAGAAGATTATTCTGTTATTTTATTAGAAGTTTGAGTTATTCTGGAAAATAGCTAAGAAGTAGCTAATTTTATTTAGTCTATTCCATCTCTGGCATTTCAGAAGGATATTTTCCAGAGGTTTTGTTTCTAAAATAATTTCTAATTCTTCGTACGCCTTGTATACTCTTTCTAACACCATATGCAAATAACAAAGGTAATGCAAAAGTTGCAGCTGCACCACCAACAAAAATAGCAGTTGTTGAAGGATTATCAAGAGGTTTCATATCTATATATTTATCCACATAATACCCTGTTGCTATAGCTCCTACAACCCAGGGTGGTAATGTTGTAGCAAAACCTAAAATAATCTCTTTTCTGTATTTTCTTTTTTTTTCCTCTCTCATTTCTTCTATAAAATCAAATTCAAGTTGCTCTTCTAATTTATTTTTTCTAAATAAACTCATTTTCACTCCATGCTTTCCATTTCTGAAGGCATTCCTCTTCCCCCGCTTTTATTGCTGCCACCAGCAGCTATAACATCATCTATTCTTAAAATCATAACAGCAACTTCTGTTGCTGAGTTGATAGCTTGAGTTTTGATTTTTAATGGCTCGATTATTCCTGCTGAAATAGAATCCTCTATTTTTCCGTTTAATAAATTAATTCCTGTATTTTTCTCTCCTCTTTGATGTCTTACTCTTAACTCAGTTAAAACATCTATAGGATCTAAACCAGCATTTTCAGCTAAAGTGACAGGAATAAATTCTAATGCTGAAGCAAATTCTTCTATAGCAAGTTGCTCGCGACCTCCACGAGATTGAGAAAATTCTCTTAATTTTCTTGCTAATTCAAGTTCAATTGCTCCTGCTCCAGGAACAATTTTTTTATCTTTTAATACAGAAGCAACTACACCCATACCATCTTTTAATGCTCTTTCTATCTCGCTAATTACATGTTCTGTGCTTCCATGAATTAATATTGTCAAAGCTTTAGGATTTTTGCATCCTTTAACATAAGTATAGCTTTCATCTCCTTCCTTTACTTCCTCGACAATATCAGCAATTCCTAGTTCTGCTTGAGATAATTCATTTAAATTAGAAACTATTTTTCCCTGGGTAGCTTTAGCTAATTTTTCCATATCTGATTTTGCTATTCTCCTGCAAGCATAAATCTTTTCCTTGGCAAGATAATATTGAGCTATATCATCTATTCCTTTCTGGCAGAAAACAACATTAGCTTGACTTTCCTTTATTTTCTTAACCATATCTTTCAATAATTTCTCTTCTCTCTCTAAAAAACCTTGCAGCTGTTCTGGTGTTGTTACTGAAATCTTTGTATCAGTTTCTGGAGTTTTTATTTCTAAAGCAGCATCAATTAAAGCAATTCTTGCTTGATTTACAACAGAAGGCATATCTACAGAAACTCTTTCTTTATCTAAAACAATTCCTTCTATTAATTCAGTATCTTCTATTCCTTCACCTCTAACTTTTTCTATTTTAATATTAGTCAAGTCTATCTTACCATTCTCAGAAATTTGCTTTACTGCTTTAACTATAATTTCTGCAAACCTCTCTTTTTTGGCAGAGGCACTTTTACTTGCTAAAGCTGTATAAACTAACTCTTTTAAAATTTTATCGTCATTATCAACATTTATAGCAAGGTTATTTAATAATTCTTGAGCTTTTTCACTAGCTAATCTATAACCTCTTGTGATTACAGTCGGATGTATTTTACTATCAAGTAATTTTTCTGCATTCTCTAGCAACTTGCCTGCAATCATTACAGCAGTAGTTGTTCCGTCTCCTACTTCTTTGTCTTGTGTTTTAGCAACTTCTACTATCATTTTTGCTGCTGGATGCTCTATTTCCATTTCCTCAAGTATAGTAACTCCATCATTAGTTACAGTAATATCTCCTACAGAATCAACTAACATTTTATCCATTCCTTTTGGACCTAAAGTTGTTTTTACTGTTTCAGCAACTATTTTAGCAGCTAAAATATTATTCCTCTGGGCATCTCTGCCTATTGTTCTTTGGCTTGATTCAGGCAAAATTATAATTGGTTGTCTATCTTGTGTCATGTTTTATCTCCCTAAACAACATTTTTCTAAATCAGATTGTCTAAGACTTTTTCTTACACCATCAATTAATTCAGTTGGAATCTCAACTCCATACATTTCTCTATATTTTTGAAAAATCAATGCTAAACTTTCTGCTGCAATTAAATATTTTTCTGTCATTTTTCCCTTGTCTTATTTTTAATTTGAGATTTTTAAGTTTTGTTGTGATTGAGTATAATTAACCACAAACTGTTTCTAATGTTCTTGGAACTGTGCCTGTATAATTTGAGTTTAGATTAGGTGACTTAAAAGTGTTAAAAAGAATCCCTGCAGCAGCTCTGTCATCTCCTCCCAAACCAAAGTCATCGCCTTTTATAAGCCACTCTGAAAGAACATCTTGAATTTGTTTTCTCAATCTTTCTTCACATTCTTGCGGATAAAGTTTGGTTTTTTGATTTTTAGCTAAAATTTTGAATGACTTATGGAATAAGCTTGCATATACTTTATACATCATTTCTTTTTTTCCTTCAGGAGTTAATACAAAAGCACCTGTATCTTTTACCTCTCCTCCAGACTCTTCAACTTTGGCTCTTGATTTAGCTTTCCAGAACCTCTCTCCTAATCCTACCCAATGATTATGCAAATCAATGTACATTCCTAAATAAGCAAGTAGCGAACCAAGATCATTATAACCATCTCCTTTTGCAAGCTCGTGATCAATAAAATACACTTTTCCGCCTGTTCTAATCAAAACATTTGTGTGCCCTAAATCGCCATGATTTACACAAAATCCTTCATGTGCTCTTTCAATTAGTCTGTAGGCAATCAAAGCATCTTTATCAGGTTTCCCTGTAATTTTAGAGAAATATTCTCTTGCTTTCTCCTCCATCTTTCTTCCGACAAATAATCTTTCAGATGCTTCTTCATCTAATGAAGCGGATTGAGCCGTAGCTTTATATTGAAATTGTGCAAGCGGTTTCAGAACCCTATTTAAAGCTTCGACTTGTCCTTCCAAAGAAAGGCCACTTATGTCATCAATTAAAGTTTTTCCTTCTATCCATTCCATAAATAATATTCTTGAACCATTTGGCATATACACTCGCGGGATATTATCTACTCCTGCCCTGTGCAAAAAATTATATCCCATAGAGGTTGCTTCCCATGGGTGAACTTTTCCTTTATAAGTTTCAGGAGTTTCAGAATAATGCCTAACCATAAAACTTAAGCTTTTGCCTTTAGATTGATTAATCAATTTAAATAAGGTTGATGAGGGCCCCCCATAACCTCTTAACAAAGTTGGTGTAAGTTCTCCATGAAGCGACTCTTCATTTGGGTAAATAGTTTTAGTTATATTATCTTCATGTCTCATAAAGGTGTCTATAATTCTTCCATAAATCTTATTTATATCCTCATCTTTTCCCATTTTAAGTCTCCATGTTTATTATTATTTTTACAATTTGGTAGGATGCATTCTCTATGCTTTCTAATTTTTCTGCAATTAAGCTTAATAGAGGATCTCCTTCTTTAATTAGTTTGTCGCATTTATCCCATACGCTTTTCCCCTCTTCCATTACCTCATTAGCTTTTTTCTTATCTCTATCATAAAAAGATTTTAATGAAGTTTCATATATTTTCTTGATGTCGTTCAATATAAAAACATATCGTCCATGGTTCTTTATATTTTTTGTTGACTCTTTTATCATTTTTGTTAGTCCTTTTATACTATCTCCAATATGTTCTAAATGAAAAGTAAGCCACCAATTACTAAAAAGCGAAGATGGATTAGTTTTCAAAGTGCTTACAAGAGTTGGGTCATTTAATCCAAGAGTCATAAGTCTCGAATTTAGAAAATAGATTTTATTAATATCAGAATCAGCTTCTTTGATATTATTTAAGTTCTCATTAGATATTTTTCTATTTTTAATAGATCCTATCAAAATGTTAAACATATCCCTTACATTATTATCTGCCCTTCTTGTAAAATTATCTATATTCAACTCTTCAAAATCAAAGAAATCCTTAATATATATTAACTTTTCTTTTTCCTCAGCTACCTCACAACTTATAAAATCCTTGGCAACCTTCTTTAGATATTTTCTTTTATTATTATCGATGTCTCCTTCAAACTTAAAGATTGTGGCTCCGTTAATATACGCGCTTATAAAATCTCTCCTTGCTTTCTCTAAGTTTTTGTTATCTAATAAAATTCTAATCTCTTTTTCCATACGGTTTTTCTTAAACTCAGAGCTTACTATAATCTCTCCATTGCTATTTGGAGTAACAAAAACATCATCGCCTTTTTTTAAACCTGATTTATCAACCCAATCTTTTGGTAAAGCAATTGCAAAACTAGAATTTCCTAATCTTATTAACTTACGTTGTTCCATTTTGCTGAATCCCTCGATTTCCCCTCAGTTTTATTTATCTTTTCTATAAGAAATAGAGGTTTATGACTTTAAAAGTTTATATTATCTTTTAAAATATATATTATAGAATATATATTCATATATATCAAGTTAAGAATGTTAACTTGCAAATAAATGTAGGTATATATTTTATATACTCTATCAACAATAAAAATAAAAGAAGAATTCTCTTAATATTATTACAGCGAGGCTTGGCTGGATCCCTCGCTGATCTTTTTTTGGCGAGGTGGACAGCTGCTGGCTAAGGGTTTAATGTTTATTAATTAATTTAAGTAAAGATAAAAGAAATAAAGGAGGAAAAATGGAAATAGGAATAAAAGCAAAAGAGATAATGAACAAGGATTTTTGCATCTTAGATTCAAGTTTAACTTTAGAAACTTGTTTAAAAAAATTAGATAATAAGTATGAAGGTTGTGTTATTCTTAATAATGGCTCTATACACACTATAATAAGCTATGATAATCTATTAAGAAATTTTTTCATAAGAAGAAAGAAAGATGTTAAGCTTGAGGAAATCGAAGCAAAGAAAAATTTTGTTGTTGTTGCGCCTGATTTGGATGTTTCTAAAATTATAGAGCTGATGACTAAAGCAAGAATAGATTTTATCTTGGTCAGGGACAAAAATGAGTTTGGCTTGATAACAAAAGATGAAATAGCAGAAATAAATCAGTTGTTATTTGATAAATTAGAAAATATAGAAATTATAAATTATTAATCAATACCTAAAAATATATTGATTAATTGTATTTTTATGTGATTTTAGAAATGAAAGCAAAAGTTTGTCAAAGTTCTATTATATACTAAAAAATATATATTTCATTATATATATTATTCTAATGTATTCTTTAAATATTTCTGAAACTTGATTTAATTATGGAAATTGGAGTGAAAGTAGGAGATATAATGACTAGGAATTTTGTTTCTGTCAAGCCTGATTTGAGCATTGTTGATTGTGCTAGATTGATGATAAAACACAGGGTTGGAAGTTTAGTTTTGCAGGAAAACGGGTTTTTAAAAGGTTTGCTAACAGAAAGGGATATAATCTGGGCTATGACTAAAAAATCAATAGAGGAATTGAAAAAGATTAAAGCAGGAGATTTAGCCAAGAAAAAAGTTAGTGTAATTAAGCCTGGAGCTGACTTGTATGAAGCTTTACAGAAAATGAGAAAAAGCAAATATAGGTGGTTGCCAGTTGTTGTTAAAGAAAAAGTTATTGGCTTTTTAACTTTAAAAGATATATTAAGAATAGAGCCAAGCTTATTTGAAATTGCCCATCAACAAGGAGTTTTTCAGATTAGAGAAGAGGAAGAGAAATTAGCAAGGAGAAAAAGAGGGGATTTCTCAACTAGAGAAGGAATTTGTGAAGAATGTGGAAATTTTGACTTGCTTTATAGTAGAGATGGCAAGTTAGTATGCGAGATTTGCAGAGAAGCATAAATAAGGCTTTGTTAAGCGAAAAGGTTGCTTAAATCTATATTTTACGAGGATAAATTAATTATTATCTAACTATATTAGAAATTGCTGGAAAATAAAAGTTATTGTTAGTAAAAACTGATTTTATTAGCTGTTGGTTAACACTATCTTAAACAAAAATCTTTATAAATAAGGTTTTTCTTTATAATTATAGAAGTTTTAATAATATAAAAAGATGGTAGAGAGAGATATTGTTTTCACAGGAAAAATAAAGCAGAAAGGGATATTTGACTATCCTGAGTTTTATAGGTTTTGCTATGAGTGGTTAATTGACAAGGGATATTGGTTAGTTGAGAAAGTTTATAGCGAGAAAATAAATCCTGATGGCAAAGAAGTGGAAATAGAGTGGGAAGCCACAAGAAAAATTTCTGACTATTTCAAATTCTTGTTGAAAATTAATTGGCGAATCATAGGAATGACTGATGTTGAAGTAGAAAAAAATGGCAAAAAGATTAGAATGAATAAAGGCTATCCTGAAATAAAAGTTGCTGCTACCTTACTAAAAGATTATGAGCATAGATGGGAAGGAAATGCTTTTTTAAAGTTCTTGAGAGGCTTATATGATAAGTATATAATAAGAGGAAGAATTGAGCATTATGAAGAAAAGATTTATGAAGAAGGCGATGAGTTTTTAGCTCAAGCCAAAGCTTTCCTTGCATTAGAGGGGAAGCATTGAATAGTATTTATGTATCTGGCTTAAACAACCCGCAGGGCTCAAGTGGAACTTTGGTGACCTCGAGAGTTTTTTCTAAAAGAAAAAATTTGGGAAGATCCTACAAGGATTTTCTGTTTAAGCCCTGTTAAATCGTGTGAGGCATTTATGTCAAGGGCCTGCAAGGCGTCACCGAGAAAAATCTTTGATTTTTCGGAGGAGTAGTAGAAGACTCTTGGGGTGGGAAACTTTCTTTGTTGATAATAAGGAGGTTTTTAGAAATTATCTCATCATTGATTTAATTTCATCATTAAAAAGATAAATCAAAAACATTATTCCAAGTATTGTTCCTATTGGAAATATAAGTAAATTAACTATAGAAGCTATAATTAAAACAATCCTTCCCCAATTTTTATATTTAAGGAATGCGATCCCTCCAACAAGATACATTAGTGCAATTATGAGTATTGGAATTAAAATTTGGATATAAGAGATTGTTCCAATATCATAAAGTTCCTGAAGACTGTATGACGCAAATGCAAAAGCATATACTCCAAAAATTAAAGCAAAAATTAAGACAGCATAAACTATTGCTATTATTCCTAAAGATTTAATTGTCCTTTCTTTTGCCATTTTATTCAATTGTAACTAAAGCATCTGTAAAAGCTTTCTTAATTTTAATATTCTCTGATGCAGATTTACAATAAGGATTTTTAATTTTTGTAATCTCTTCTATATTGATATGTTGTAATGTGGTCTGAGGTATATCTGTTTTTTCAGGAGGTATTAAAAAAACATTTGCTCCAGAAGTTTTATAATCCTGAATCTGATTATAATCAGATTGGGCAGTTATAAAGCAGATTTTATTGATTTCTGAAGGTAAATTAATTTCAAAGTCAGTTTCATAACTTTCTGATTGCCATGCTTTATTTATTTCATTTTGTAAATCAGAATAGAAAATAGCAACATCTGCAGTTTTTTCTATTCCTTTAAACTTTTCAACTGAAAGTAAAAATATCACTAACGAAACAATTCCTAAAATTATAGCAATTATAGAAATAAACAAACCTGCGATAGCTAATCCTGTTCTTCTTCTTTTAAGTTGAACTATACAAAAAATTAATGCTATTATTCCTGTGATTAATCCAAAAGCTCCAAGAAAAAGACTTAACAAAGCTAAAATAAAACCAACGATTCCCCATCCTGAACCTTCTTTTTTTGGAGCAACATTTTCTTTTTGCATCTTTTATAGAGGGAAAATACATTTAAAAACCTTCTTATAAATTAGGGGGATAATATTCTTCTGCTATTAGACTTAATATATTATGTTATTGAGAGGACAGCATTTCTCTACTCCACTAGAGAAATATTTATATAGCTATTAATTTATTTGTTTTGATGGAAAAAAGAGTTTATGTTTTAATTATGCTTGGTTTGATGAGTTTAGTTTTCTTGCCAGTAATTTATGCTGAATTAGAGATAAGCAAAAATCCTGTGATAGATGCTGTTGTTCCAGAAGTTAATCTGCCCGGAATTTATGACTTAAAAATTAGAAATCTTGGAGAAAGCGATAGTTTTAAAATTTATAGTTTAGTTGGCGTAGACATTTACCCAAACGAAAGTTTTGATTTAGCTAGAAAAGAAACTAAAGAAATAAGAGTTGAAATATGGCCTCAACAATCTGTTCTTGACAAACCAGGAACTTTTAACTTTGTCTATAAAATTAAGTCAAGTTCAGGAGAGATTCAAGATGATGTCATGCTAATTAGAATTGTGAATTTAAGAGATGCTTTAGAGATAAATTCTTATAATATTAATCTTGATTCTGACAAAGCACTAGTTTATGTCAGAAATAAAATAAGCTTGCCTTTTCCTGAAATTAAAGCTAATTTCAAGTCTGATTTTTTTGATTTTTCAAAAACCTTCTCTTTAGACAAGTATGAGAAAAAAGAGTTTGAAATTTTTCTTGACAAAGAGAAAATTAAAAAACTAACTGCTGGCAGCTATATCATCTCAACTAATATAGAAACTTTTAATGTCAAGGAAAAAATTGTTGATAGTTTTAGGTTTAGCGAGAAAGAGGAGATAAAGACAGAGGAAATAAGAACTGGTTTTTTTATCTCTAAACTCGAGATAAAAAAAATAAATGAAGGAAATCTTGCAACATTAACTCAGGTAAACATAAAGAAAAATATAATTTCAAGGCTTTTTACTAGTTTTAATTACGAGCCAGTAAAAGTTGAAAGAGATAGATTTTCTATTCTTTATAGTTTTCAGAAAGAAGTAAGTCCTGGAGAAGTATTTGCTGTTAAGGCAACAACTAACTGGCTTTATCCTTTAATTTTGATAATAGCTATAATTATGATTATTTATCTTGTTAAAGCTTATACATATACTTTTTTGGTTTTAAAAAAAAGGGCAAGTTTCATAAAAACTAAAGGTGGCGAGTTTGCATTGAAAATTACAATTACAGCAAGAGCTCGAGATTATATCGAGAAAATAAAAATAATTGATAAGATTCCTTCTCTTGTAAAGGTTCATGAGAAGTTTGGATTGAATGAGCCTGACAAGATTGATGAGAAGAATAGAAGGTTAGAGTGGAATATTGAAAGTTTACAACCAGAAGAAGAAAGAGTTTTCAGTTATATTATTTACAGCAAAATTTCGCCAATAGGAAGATTTGAAATTCCTAGTGCCAGTTCTATATTTGAAAAAGAAGGCAAGATTCACGAGTCTATCAGCAACAGGGTTTTCTTTATGACTGAGCCGAGGAAAGCTAGTGAATAATCAAAATTCCTTGAGTGATTTTATTATTTGTTGATATTTGACTATCAAAATCAAGGGAAAGCATATTTTCTTTTGAAAATATCAGCAATTTGCTGACATCCTAAATCTGATAGTATATTAAAAATGAGATGGTTTAGCTCTTCGTAACTAACTCTATGATAGCCAGGATGTTTTGCTTCTAATTTCTCTTTAATCAATAAGCATGTTTCTTCAGGAAGTTTTCCATCAAAAAAATCACTTTCTCTGTCTATCATAGCCATTCTAATTCTTTCTTCAATAGTTTCTTCTGAAAATGGCTGTTCTTTCTCGCTGTCTAAAGATTCAACCAAAGTTAATTTTGACATAATAATATTAAAGAAGTTTGGTTTTTATTAATTTGTATACTTCAGTTAGCTTTGAAAATTTATAGAATTTTCAAGGATTTTGAATTTTCAATAAAAATTCCAAAGCTTTAAAAATCCAAAGTTATATTTATAATTACCCCGCATAGCTCAGTGGCTAGAGCGTCTGGCTGTAGCGAGCAATTTCATCATAGTATCTAAAAATAAAATTAGATGATGGGATTGTGAAGATTTTGCTAGGGTGGATTCGAGTGACTTCAACCGAACAGGATTGGGGTCAGGAGATTAAGGTTACAAAACCATAAATGAAACCTGAAAAGCCGATGCTGAAACCGGAAGATCCCCAGTTCGAATCTGGGTGCGGGGATTTTTTATTTTAGAAAAATTTATATTCTTGTTATTCTTCAATAAAGCATGAATATATTGTTATGGATAGTGTTAATTCTTGCAATTATTTTTGTAATCTGGTATATTTGTCAGAAATGGCTATGGGGAGATCATGCTAGAGTATAATATCCTAATGATAAAAGCTCTCTTATTTAAAAGTCGAAATTAAAACCAAAATTAGGAGTATAATCAAAACAGTTAGTATTAATTTTATAATCCTATTTCTTCTTTTTCTCTTTTCTGCTTTTTCATAACCCTCTTCAATCGCTTTTCCCAGCTCTGGCTCTATGTCTAATTTTTCCTTGCCTCTCACAAATTTTTTTAATCCTCCTGTATGAATTTCTTCTGGCATTTTTCTATTTTTCCCTTTTCACCTCTCCAATTCTTTTTTCTGGCCCGATATATTTCACTCCTAATTTATCATAAATTTCTTTTTCTGTTTTTCCTGCAATTCTTTTTTTTCCTGAAAACAAGCCATACTCATTTAATTTCCAGCCTTTCTTAATTGCTATTTTTCTTAACCAGATGTTATGTTGTTTGTCGCCAGTAAAATATAGTAAACCAGAACCAAAGTTCTCTTGAGTAAAAAATCTTATATCAACTTGTATATTTTCCTTGTTCATTATTGTTGCTTTTTCTTTTCCTTTTCCTATAATTTTGGTTACAAAACTCATCTTGGTAAATTTTTCAGCTACAATTTCTGGCTTTCTTGTCTCTATTACAATATCTATGTCCCTAATTCTTGGCTTCTTTCTTCTTATTGAGCCTGCAACAATTGCTTTTTCTACTTCTTTAATTTTTTTTAACTCTTTTAATGCTCTTGAAGCAATTTTCTCTGCTTCTTCAAGAGGAATTCTTCCTTTTTGTTCTTTAAATGCCTGAATCCCATCTAAAATTTTTTCCTCAGCTTTTTCTTTAAATCCTGGCAATCCAATTAATTTGTGTTTTCTTGCAGCAATTTCTAATTGCTTGATATTTTTTATTTTTAATTTATTGTAAAATAATGAAGCTTTTTTTGCTCCAACTCCAGGAATATTCATCATTTCATATAAACCTTGAGGTATGCTTCTTTTTAATTTTTCATGTTCTTCTATTTTGCCAGTTTCTATATACTGGACTATTTTTTTTGCTATTCCAGAACCAATTCCAGGCAACTCTTCAAACCCCTTTATTCCTTTTTTAAGATAAATCTCTTCTATATCTTCTTTTAATGAGTCAATAGTTTGGGCTGCTATTCTGTATGCTTGCGGCTTCCATTTTTCTTGTTTTATCTCGAGAATGTCAGCCATCTCGTAAAAAATTCTGACAAGTTCCTCTTTTCCTCTAACCATATTTAATTAAGGAAGAGGAAGTTTAAAAATTTAAGTAGTTGATAAATAAACCTATAAAATTAACACTTACCAAAACTGCATCAAGAAATTATTAATGGTAAACATATAAATTCTGAATTTCAAGGGCTTAGAGATTTATATTGTAAAGAATTAATATCAAAAATAGTTGATTAAAGGGCAAAATGTTAAGTTAGAACTTTTATTTTAAGTGGGCAGAGAAAGCTCTACAAAATTGTTCTCTTTATTTAACTCTGAAGAAGAATGGTTTATTACAAATTTAATCTTGTTAGTTTTCCTTGGAATTGTCACATCTTTTGCTACTAAAATTCTTCCCTCTCCATATTTTATTTTTTCCAAATCAAAAGAGTCAATTTTTTTCTCATCTGAATACAAGTCAAGAGAAAAGTTTTGAGAATTTTTCAATCCTTTATTTTTTATTATAGCAGAGAAATCAAGATAATGCCCTTTTTTAATTGCGGAGACATTCACAAGTGTCAAATCAGGAAGTGTTTGGATAGAATAAAGTTTTTTCAACTCGTCTATTATATCCTGGGTTAAAACCTGATTACATTCTATAGAATAATACATTATGCTTTTTTTGTTTCCAGAATGCTGAAAACCTAAAGCATGCAATAGCTCGTGTAACTCTATATTGTAATTGTCACAAGAAGGTTTTTTGTAAGAGAGAATTACTTTTCCTTCTTCTATTACATAGAAACTAGTTATGTTTATTATTTTTACTGGCCCTCCCTCGCCAGCTATGAAATAATTTTCTTCTATCTCCGGTTCATTCTCATTACAAGAAAAATAAATTTCAGGAGTTGTTGTTGTCTCCTGAAAGTCTAAAAGAGAGGTTTCTGTTTCAAGTTTTTTCATTGCCTCGTCTATCTTTTTCAATTTCTCTTCATTGCAAGATATATCAATATTATATTTTATCTCTTTATCGAGAAACCTCATATTAGGATAAAATTGAAATTCTGAGGAAAAACTTGTTATGTTATCAGAAGTTAGATTATTAGAATTTTCTTTTTCTTGAATAAATGGAATTGGTTCAGAGTATAAATCAATTAAAGTTAAATATAAGAAATAAGAGGCTGTTCCTAATAGGATTATTAAAATTAAAATTATTATTAAACTGCCTGCCCCTTTTTTATTCATAAAAATTTAAGTATACTAAGGTTTAAAAATACTTTCAAATTAAAGGTTTTATATTGCATTTACATTGCCCGTGTGGTCTAACGGCTATGACATGACCCTGTCAACTTCCTTTAAAAATGCAGGAAGATGCAGAACGGTCATAATCCGGGTTCGACTCCCGGTGCGGGCGTAATTTTTCTAAATATTTTTAAGCATAAATAGCTTTTTCTGGTAAGATATTCCTTTTAGTCAAAATCCAATCAAGCTTAATCAAATTCTTAACAAAAGAATTTTCTAAATTAAATTTGTAATAATCAGACTTTCCTATTTTTCTAGTCTTGATAACAATTCCAGATTTAATAAACTGAGGAAAAAATACCTTTATAGAGTTATAGCTTACATTGCTTTCCCTTGCTATTTCTGTCATAGGATAATCAAAAAAATGAAACCCTATAAGAAAATCTAAAACTCTTAGCTGAGGAGTATCTCCAAACTGCATAAGGAAAAAGCTTTTATTTTCTTTAACTTTCATTTTTTTATTAAATTTTTATCTAGTAATAGAATTAGCTCCACCTTCATTGCAGTAACCTTCTCCTTTAGAATTCTCGGAACAGCCATTGCTGCATAAATATAAATGATTTTGTAATTTGTCAAGGCAGTATCTTTCTTTCAGATTTTTTTTCTCTCCAACACCGCCCTCAGCATAACACTCATCTCTATATTTTAAATTACTATTTGCAAAACTTACAGTCCCTGGTGTGTAAGGGTCATCTGCATCATCACTATCAATGCATTCTCCAAGTTCTTCATTAGGATTTCTAAACTTTGTATAATTTCCAGTTAAATTAGTAAATGAAAGAGTCAAGCCAGCTATTAAAATTATAACAACAATTATATATAAAGTTCTTTTTTCCATTTTAGATTTATTCTTTTCTTATCGGATTAAAACCGCCTTCATTGCAGTAACCTTCCCCTTCTGCGTTTTCTGAACAGCCATTGTAGCAGAGATAAATCTGCGTATCCATCCTGTCAAGGCAGAATCTTTCTCTTACATATTTTTTCGGCCCTCTTCCTGATTCTGAAAAACACTCATCTTTGTAAACTGTTTTTATATTTGAAAAACTTACTGTTCCAGGAATATCAGGATTATCTGCATTATCACTGTCGAGGCACTCTCCTGTTGCTGTATTCGGATTCTTTATAGATTTTCCTGTTAATCCAGAAAAAGATAAAATCAAGCCTAGTACTAAAACTGCTGCAATCACAAAGTATAAATTCCTCTTTTCCATATTATAACTATGAGTAAAAGCTATTTAAATCTTGCCCTTTAAAAATTTTAATATCTATAAAACAAGACTAAAAAACCTTTTTCATCTCTTAAATAGAAAGAATCTCCGTCATCATTCCATATTCTGCCTTGATAATCAATTTTTCTTTTTTCTTTTGAGGCAAGAGAGAAATCTAAAATTTTTATGTGAGTGGCATCATCTTTAATTGTCCAGGCTTTTAGATTGCAAGAAAAGTTACAGGAATTTTCTAGCAAAACATACTCTCCAGGATCAACATAATTTAATTCTTCTAGAGAAATGCAATTAGAACAAATATCCTTGCTTTTTTGCCAGATTCCTAATTCTTTTTTCCTAGCTTGAGATTCTGCTTTTTTTAGTCTTGAAGTATACTCATCTTCTTTGTAGAAGTAGAGATGAGCCAAACCCAAGCTTAGAATTTCTTCATTAATCAGTTTATTGTCATAAAATAAATATCTCAACAATCTTTCATACCTGTCTTTATTTTCCTTGCCTCTTATTAACTCAACTTCCTTGCCTTCAAATTGCTTTAAATAGAGTCTTGCTTCTTCATATCCTATTTCATTTTTTTCTGGCGAGTTTATTCCTAATAACCTAACTTTCTCAAGATCAGTTTCAATAGTATCTCCGTCTATAACTCGAGTTAAATTTGCTATTTCTCTTTCATAAATAATCTTGCTTGTGAATTGAGAAAACAAAAATCCAGTTAAAATGAATGTAAAAATAACCAAGAGATATAATAAGATTTTAAGGGCTTTCATTTACAGTCTAATTAACTGGAATTTAAAAAACTGTTGAAAATAGTAAGTTTTTTAAATTAACTTTTGCCTTTAGAATAAAGAAAAAGTAATAAAACCGAATATAATATGGCAACTTCAGAAATCTACGGATTTCTGACAGCTTCAAGAATTTGAAATTCTTGACAGTCATCAAAATCTGAAGGATTTTGAGATCCTGAAAATTTAAATATAAGGAGAAAATTTTCATGAAGGTAAGAATAAAACTAGCAAGCGTGGATATAGGCAATTTAAATGAAGTTTGCAGAACTATAAAAGAAATAGCTAGTGCTTCAGGAATTGTTATTTCAGGACCTATTCCTTTGCCTACAAAAAGATTGAAAATTACAACAAGAAAATCTCCTTGTGGAAATGGAACTGCCACATTTGACAGGTTTGAGATGAGAATTCATAAGAGAATTATTGACCTGCCTGCGAATGACAGGGTTTTGCATTCTATAATGAGAATTCCTATCCCTAGAAGCATAAATATAAAGATAGAGATGAAAGGTTAAAATATACTTTTTCTTTACATATTTATTTATAAAGCTTAATTTTGTGATTGAAGTATGGTAGAAGAAAAAAGAGGGAAGTTTATAGTTTTGGAGGGAATCGATGGATGTGGGAAATCAAGCCAACTTTTGAATATTGCACAATATATTATAAATAAAAGCAAATACAATCATGTTCTTGTTACAAGAGAACCTTACAAAATAAGAGAAATAAGGGGGATTTTAAGGCAAGATTCTAATGCTTATTCTCAAGCAAAAAAATTAGCTGAATTATTTGTTCAGGATAGAAAAGAGCATGTTCAAGAGATAATATTGCCTGCTTTAAATAAAAGTGTAGATGTAATTTCAGACAGATATAAATATTCAACTATTGTTTATCAATCAGTTCAAGGAATTCCAATTGAAGAATTAATTGAAATGCATAAAAATATGCCTGTTCCTGACTTAATTTTTATATTTGATGCTCCTGTTGAAATTGCAGAAAAAAGAATGTCTAAAGACAATAGGCAAGAACATAAATTCGAGGCTAACAAAGAATTCCAAGAGAAATTGAGGCAGAGATATTTAGAAATGTCAAAAATTTTTCCTGAAGAAAAAATTGTAATTATAGACAGCACAAAAACAATTGAGGAAATTGGTAAAGAGATAATAAAAATTCTTGATGAAAATTTTGAACAAGATTTATAAATTAGATTTCTCTTCACTTTTAAGCCCGCATGGCACAGTGGTACTGCAGTGGATTGGAGTTTAAGACAAAGATCCACGCCCTTCGGGGCTCCCAGGTTCGAATCCTGGTGCGGGCGTTGGTTCTAAAGATTTATAAATAAAATTTTCTTAGTAAAATCAAGGAAAAAGAGGCAAAATGAACTTGTTAAAATTAAGCTCTTGGAGGTTTGGTTTAGCTTGTGGAATTGTAGCTGCTTTGTGTGTAGCTTTAATAACAATAGCTGGTATTTACGGATTTCTTGGAGGTTTTCCATCATTAACTTTAATAGTTGAAGAGTTGTACGGAAGCATTTACTATAGAATAAGCTGGTTAGGTGTTTTAATAGGAGCAGGATATGGTTTTGTTAGTGGTTTTATTCTCGCATTTATATTCTCATTAATTTACAATCTGTTTATAAGAGATTAAAACAATAAAAAAGTTTAATATAAAAAATGAAAATTTCAAGAGTTATGAACAAGGCAATAGTTGTAGAAGAAGACATAAAATTAAGAGATGCTGCTAAGCTCATGTCTGAAAAAAACATAGGAAGTTTAATTATCATGCATGGAGAAAAGATTATTGGGATAATCACAGAAAGAGATATTATGAAAAATATTTCTAGATTAGACAACAAGATTTCTAGTATAATGTCAAGAAATGTGGTTTGTGTTGATGAAGGAGAGAGTTTAGATAACGCTGCTATCTTAATGGCAAAATACAGGATTAAAAGACTTCCTGTTTTGAAAAAAGGTAAATTAATTGGTATAGTTACTGCAACTGATATTTTGGGAAATGTTGAAGATTTGAATGAGAATTTTTTCTTTGAATGATTAAGAAAAAATTCTATGTTATATTTTACTGAGCTACTGATTCACCAAAGGGATTTCACTTATTAATATCAAAGGCGAATTGAATTATCTTTATTATTTCTCTATCTCGCTTGTTCTTTTATATTTCAAATTTAAATTGTTAAGAATTTTTATAACTTGTTGTCTCTCTTCTCCCCTCATTCCTTTCCAATCTAAAATTGCAAGAGAAACTTTTTCTTCTGTCTTGTTTATTGCTTCTTTTATCATTTCTTCATTTATTGGAAAGACATAATTAGGAATTATATGGGAAATAGCATATTCTGAGTTTAATTGAATTTTGTTGAAATTTGGTGTGTAGTGAGGACTTCCTATGCCTACTACTACTTTCCATTCTTTTTTTGCTTGTTCTTGATTAAAAGTTTTTATTGCCTTGCTAATTGTTCTTGTTATAATTTCTCCTGCCTTAATATCTTGCCATTCTTCTTCAGTTGTTCCTATTTCAATAAAACAACAAGGCTTCTCAAGATAAGGACCATGATGAGTTACTTCTAAAGTCATTTCATAATCAGAATTCGCTTTTTTTGTCTCTGAATTTAAAATAATAAAAAGATGTTTTAAAAAGAAAGCACTTGTCTTGCATATTCTTCCTTGTCTGCCTCCAAAATCTGCTTTATTGAAGTTTCCAGGAGCATGAATAGAAAAAGTTTTTCTTTCTTCTTTACTAGAGTGTTTTGTTGCGAAAATAAAAAAATCTCCTGGAATTTTTTTGTCTATGCTTTCTGCGTATATGCTATCTTCTTTTATTAAATAGCAAGTCAACTCAGGAAAATTCTCGTGAATATGCTTGAAAATATTCTTGCCAGCTAAATCTTGTTTGCTTGCGATAATTGCGAATTTCATAATATTTAAATATAAAGATATTTTAAATAAGTTTTGATACTAAAAAAGATGAAATTATATGATATTATTGCACCTTTTGTAAATCTTAGAAATGGCTATAGAGGTACAAGCAATCTGATAGAAGCCATAAAAGAAATAGAGGAGAGTGGACAAAGAAAACCTAAAATGAGGCTTCCGGACGAGTTTAGTGCCAATTTTGTATCACACGCTATGGGCATGACAGCAAGTAGATTTTATAGAATAGGTGTAAGCTTATATTTCACCCTTAATAAAAAAGATATAGATTTAATGCAAAGATTTAGCCAACATATAATAGTAAAGAGAAGAAAATACTGGCAAGAATAAATTTATCTTAAAGGCTTGTCAAGAAAATTCAGAGCAGAAGGCGACTTAGAGTTATAAGCAATTTTTGTTAGATGACGCACGAGAAATTTTACTCTTCTTAAAACTAAAAATATAAAAACACAATTTCTATATACATTTTATGATAAAAGAGCTGTTAGTTATAGTTGTATTAATAAGCAGTTTTCCTCTTGGTTACTTATTAGCATATTTATGCAGAGATGAGTTAGTCCAAGGAAGAAAATGGTTTTTATCATTAGCTGTATTAAGTTTAATCTCTAGTTTTTTTGTTGTTTTTTTGAATTTTAAGGGAAAATTTGCTGTAATTTTAAGTTTGTTTTATATTGCTATTGTAAGTTTGATTTCTCTTTATTTGAGCTACAATAAAAAGTTTATAAAGTAAAAATTCTTTGGTAATTAAAAGAGGCAAAAAAATGTTTTATTTAATAGGTTTAGGGTTAGATATAGAAAATATAAGTTTAGAAGCCATAGAGATATGCAAAAAAGCTAATAAGGTTTATCTTGAAACTTATACAGTTGAGTTTCCTTATAAAATTGAGTTGCTTGAAGAATTTATTGGAGCAAGAATAATTCCTTTAACTAGAATAATCATAGAGCAGGAAAAATTTGTAGAAGAGGCAAGAAAAAAAGAAATTGTCTTATTAGTTTATGGCTCTCCTTTAATTGCTACTACTCATATCTCCTTAATTTTAAAATGCAAGAAAGAAGATATAGATTATAAACTAATACATAACTCAAGCATATTTGATGCTGTTTCTGAAACAGGCTTGCAAGTTTATAAGTTTGGAAAAACTACAAGCATGCCTAAATGGGAAAAAAATTTCAAGCCAAAAAGCTTTATTGATATTATCAAGTTTAATCTTGCTATTAAAGCTCATACTTTGTTGCTTGTGGATATTGGATTGAGATATGGAGATGCCTTAAAACAATTGCAAGAATCATGCAAGAAAAAAATTAAACTTGAAAAAATAATTGTTTGCTCTCAGTTAGGAACTGGTGATGAAAAAATATTTTATGATTTCTTGCCAGAATTATATGGCAGAGAAGTTTACTCGCCATTTTGCTTTGTAATTCCTAGCAATTTGCATTTTCTCGAGAAAGAAGCTTTGGAAGTTTTGAGTGAGTGAGGAAATTTTTCTCTTTGGAGAGCAAACTCGTCAGAGTGAGTGCGGTCTGAGGAACGATAGTGACGAAGAAGTCGCGAGGACGCCAAGAAAAAATAAGGGGCAAAATTAATTTGACGATATAGTATCTTTTATTGATTGTTCTAAAGCATTTAAGTAGTTACCAAAAACAGCAGAGACCAAGCTTCGTTGATATTCTCTAAAAGGAATCTTTTTTTGCTGTTTTTTTAATTGTTCTATATCAGGTGCTCCTTCATGAAATCTTTGTGTAAATTCTACTTTAGTTTCTGTATCATCAACAAATCCAAAATTATCTTCCCTTAAACAAAAATATTTTAATAATTCATGATTTGGAGATAATCTCTGTAATTCTTCATATCTTTCTCTTACTTGTCCTATTAATCCCTCAGCCATGTCAATTAGTTAATCCTTTCCTTTTTAAATTTTGCTTCCATTAAAGGAGTCAGAGCGATTGCACATAATTTATGTTAGTTTCTCGTTTCGGGGTGACTGACCTATAAACCGAAAGGTTTAAATATGATAATCATATTAGTATGACTATGGAATTTGAAATTACAAGATTAGGAGAAAGAGGGCAAATTGTAATCCCTCAAGTATTTAGAGAGCACCTTAGACTAGTAAAGGGAGAGAAGTTTATTGTAGTCGAACAAGGCGACGCAATTATCTTGAGAAGATTAAAAGCACCAACTAAAGCAGAGTTCGAAGCTCTTATGAGAAGAACACATGAATTTGCAAAGAAGCATGGCCTTGTAGAGAAAGATATGTGGGGAGCAATTAAGAAAACAAGGAATAAATAGCATGAAAAAAGAGAATGAAAGCAGTTTTGGATACAAATATATTCATCTCTGGAATATTTTGGGAAGGTGCATCAGAAAAAGTTCTATACGCATGGGCTGATGATAAATTTAAGCTTGCCATATCATCAGAGATTATTGCAGAAATAGTTAAAACTCTAATGAATTTTAAGATTCCTCTTTCTTTTAATGACATATTGTTATGGTTAAGTATACTCCTATGGAAAGCAGAATTAGTTGAGCCAGAAGAGAAATTAGATATTGTTAAAGACGATCCAGAAGACAATAAATTTATAGAAGCTGCAATTACAGGAAAAGCAGATTTGATTATAAGTCAAGATAAACATCTTTTGAGTTTAAAAGAGTATGAAGAAATAAAAATAATAAGCCCAGAAGAAGCAATGGATTTAATATAAAATGTTGCAAAACAATAAAGAAGAGTATTATTTTTTAACAGAAAAACTTGAAGAAGTAGATTGGGCTTTAAAGGGACAATGTAATGATATTGATTGCAATAAATATATGTATAAAGAGCTACTAAAGAAAAAATATAAGCCTGTTCTCGAACATAATTTTTCCTGTATAAAAAATCTGAAAAGAGATAAAGATGCAATTCTAAGAATTTTATCTAAAAAAAGATATGAGAAATACAGATATGAAAAATGTAATGTTTGCGGAAAAATTCTTGACAAGCTAAGTAATAAAAGTGTGATAGTTTCTTTCAAGAAAAAATCAGATTTTAAAGGAAGAGAAGCTTATGAATGGAATGGGGTTTGGGTTCATAGAAAATGCAGGAGAAAAGTTAAAATTCCAATTGGCTGGGAAAAATATTGATATATAACATTTTTTCGTGAGAAATTGAGAGTGGAGAGGTTGATTTTTTTAATAAAAAAATCAAAGTTGGCATTCTAAAATTAAAATATGAGAGTTGCCGAGCCGAGCGTCGTCGTTAGGGGCAAAAATGGTTTTATTCGCTTAAATGTGGTTCCAGAACATATTCATTAACTAATTCTTGAATAGGAGTATTCATAAAATGATTATATTCGTCTTCTGTTAGTTGTCTTGATTCTACCTTTCTAAAGAGTCCTGCCAATCCTCTTTGTATATCTATGTATGCAGTTAATTGAGGAGCAAATTCTTCAGTACCTGCTAGATATCCTTTAGCATTTTCATGAAATAAATCCATAATTTCTCTAGCCCTTAAATACAAAGGGCAATTTTCGCCAAAAGCATCTATTATATTGTGAAAAAGAGGTTGAGGGTGGAAATCTGTCTCTGGATTAGCTAAGTTAAAATATTCTGTAAAAAACTTGCCCTCTTCTTTATCAAAGTATCTTCTTGTATTTCGACAAGCAGACATTAATTCAACAGGATTATTTAATGCTCTTGTCAGTTTAATATTTTCCGAAATATTTCTTGCCATTTCTGCAAGTGCGTTATGTCTTTCTATGATGTCTTCGAAGCTCTTTGCCATGTACTTGGATTTATTCTGTTGTTTTTAAATCTTTCTAGTAGCAACATTTTTGCCCCTAGTGGGAGGGCGGGAGGGGAGATGGATGGAGGAATAATTGCGAAGCAACTATATGTGTCATCAAACACCGAGGCGAGGCAACTCTCTGAATAGTATAGATGCCAATTGAAACTAATTATGTTAGTTACCCTGACCTCGAAAATTTCCTCTATGAATAGAATGAATATGAGCTGAAATTTTTAGAGCTACAAGGCAAAACTCGCGAGTTTTGAGTTTCATAAATTCTCCTTATAGTATTTCTAAAATCTCTAGTGGTGGAAAGGCTCGAAAGCCATCTAGTATAGTTTGAGGGGGCACCTACTATTCCGATAGGTTTTTAAGATAAGTTGATATTAATAATTATATGAAACAAGAAGGATTTTTAAGTGCCACATTAGGAAAAATTATTCTATTTATAATTTTATCTCCAATAATTTTTTATTTATTGATTAGACTTTTGTATGGCACCATCGATTTAAGATATATCTTATCAATATTATTTTCTCAAAATATTACTTCTGGAATATTGTTTATTATTTTCAGTTTAGTTATTTCTTACATAATCAGTGCTGTAATTTTCTATTTTTTCCGAGCCCGAAGGGCGAGGTAGACCCCTCACCGATTGAACATTTATGTTAGTTGTCCTTGTCTCGAAAATTTCCTCGAACGACTGAAAAGGAGTTCAGAGATGAAATTTTCAGAGCTACAAGGTCGAGGATTTTTCTCGCAAGAAAAACCGCAGAAGTTATGACGCAGGTAGAAAAAGTTTTCATCTTTATATCTAAAAATAATAATTAGAAGATGGAAACTTTTTGGGCGAGAAGTATATTAGGGGTTTTAGGGGGTCGGCGAGAAAAATTTTAGAAAACGAAAGTTTTTTAAAGTCTTAAGATATAGTAATATTAATATGTTCCCTGGTATGGTCTTCGGGCAATGCCAGGCTTTATTTTTCTTTTAATTCTATTGATTTAGCTATCTTTTTATCTATGCAGAAAGAAGTATTACAAGTTTTCTTTAGATAATTAGAAGAGGTTGTGCAAAAATAAATGTTTTCAACTTTCTTGCCTAGTTTCTGAACTTTTCTTATAGCAGGAACAAAGTCTTCATCACCAGACACAATGAGGGCAGTATCGTAAAGATTTTCATAAGCTCCAGAAACTAAGTCAACAGCTAAATAAATATCATCACCTTTAACTTCAAACTCAAGAGTTCCATTTTCTCTTTTGTGTTTTCTCATTCTTGCGAGAACAACATTAAAGCCAAGGATTCTTCTTAAAGCATCAAAGAACTTTTGTTGGTTCCAATACTTTTTCTCGTCAACACTTATATCTAAGGGAGCATTGTAGTAAAAGACAGAAACAAGAAGCCTGTCTTTTTTAAGCATATTAATAAGTTTCTTAAAGTCAATTTTTTCAACTTTCAAGTCTTGTAAGCTGTAATATAAGTTACTTCCATCAATGAATATGGATATTCTCTCTGTTTTGTCTGCCATAAGATTATAGATAAAAAGAGAGATTATAAGTTTTGTGTTTGGGGTTTTAGGGGGTCGGCGAGAATTTTTTGCTTCTTTTTTCTAAAAAGAAGTGTGAGTTTAGTAACTGAAAGATTTATAAGCGAGCGAGCCAGAATTGTTAGGCTAATTATGTTATGTGCCCCTGACGAGGTGAGAGCCCTCCAAAACTGAAAAGTTTTGAGAGTGGAGCGAACACTCTGGAAGGGTTATCAGCAGATAAAGTCAGAAGTCAGCGGTGGTGGGCAAGTTGCCGAAACTTAAAAGTAGTGATAATAGAAAGATTTAAATAGGTTAGTTTCTAATAAGAATTATGGCAAAAAAGTCATTTAGTTGCTATGGTAATCCAGAAAAAGTTGCTAACATAGTTAGTGCTGTTGTTTCGTATGTAACTCATCTTGAAATCTATAGAGAATTATGTGACAATCTAACTGCCAGAAAAATTCATGGAGAAGCCATGGCTGAAAGAGCAAGAAACTTGGGGGAAAGTGTTCCAAAAAATGTTTTAGATTTGCTTTTTGTTCAAAAAGTTATTAACAAAGAAGAATTAGAAAAGATATTAGAAGAAGAATAAATCTTTCTCGTTCGGCAACTTGCTTTTTAATAGTATTTCTAACATCAGTTAGCTATCTTAAGGGTGGAAAACGATTTGCACTTCCTAAATAAAATATAAGATACTGAAGTGGAAATCGTTTTGGGTGGCTGGGGGTCTGCTGACTTCTGATTGCACATCTGCCCATATATAGATATATTCAAATATGAGCTTTAAAGAAGCTGATATATAATAAAAAAGAAACGATTTGAAAAATTATAAATATATTTCTTAGAATACAAATATATAAAAAGAATTTTTTCTAGTTATAAAAATGGTAAAAAGTTTGTACAGGGAAGATGGAAAGCTAGATTTGGTTTTTATTGCTAGTGGCGAGTTAAACTTAAATGCTATGTTTGCAGGAGCATTAAGAAGATATATTGTTGAAAATGAGATGAGTATAGATAGTTTAGCGAGATTGATTGAGGTTAAAACAAGAGCAAAAGAACAGAGAGGAGTTATAGATGCTATTCAAGGAGAGAGATTAAAAGAAGTTGATGCAAGAGATGTAAAAAGAATTTTTTCTAGTTTAGGTTTAGAAAGCAAGATTTATCTTCCTTTAGCTGTTAGGCTGGAAAATGAATTAAAACTTCCATATCCTCCTTTTGTTAAAAAATTAAGAGCTGAGTTAAGGAAAGAAATGAAAAAGCAAGGATATACAAATTTTTCAGATAAAGCTTTGAGAGAATATATGTTTGGCAGAATTCTTGAGGGTATTTGCGGAAAATAAAATAATTAATTTTCGTAAATAATCTTATCTCTTTTGTGTGGATATATTTCTATTACAGCTAAGGGTAGAACAGGAGCAATTGGTATATTATAAACTTCAAGTCTCTCATGCTCTTTAATTGCTCTAGAAAAATCTTCTTCATTAGCTTGCCTAATATGAAAAGAGCAACCAGATAAAATTGTTGCTGATAATATTGCTGTTAAGCTTAAAATTCTTGTTAGGTTTTTCATGTTTCGTTTAGAGTTTTATCATGAAGTAAGAGATATAAAGTATATAAAACTTTCTGCAGATTTTCTATATCTGATAAGTGATAAATATAAAAACTTGTTTTTTCTTTTATAATTATTGAAAGAAAAAATTTTAGTTTGTTCACAATTAGGATATAAAGGCAGAGTGGTTTATGGAAAAATAGATGAATTAAAAAATTTAGATTTAAAATTACCTATATGCTTTATTATTCCTTGCAATTTATATTTTTTAGAAGAAGAGGCTTTGAGAAGATTTGATTTAGGATAAGAAATAAATAATAGAAACAAATGGAAAGCATGGAAGTTATTGTTAAAAAATCAAAAATACATGGATTAGGGGTATTTGCTGGAAGAGATTTTAAGAAAGGAGAGGTGGTTATAAGATGGGACATTTCACGTCAATTAACTCCTGAAGAGGTTGAAAGACTTCCTGAAAAGGAAAAGAAGTTTGTTGCTTTTGTAGATGGAAAGTATATTGTAATGCAATCTCCTGCAAAATATACAAATCATTTGTGTGATGCAAATTTAATTGTAAAAGATTTCTGCTATGTTGCAAAAAGAGATATAAAGAAGGGAGAAGAATTAGGAGAAGATTATGCAACAGATGAAATCTCTGGATTCAGGATGAAGTGTAATTGTGGAAGTAAGAATTGTCGAGGGATTATTAGTGTTCCTTAATTAAATATAAAAACTCTTTTTCTTATCTATAATTATGTACAATTTAACAAAAGAGGAATACAAAATCCTGAAGAAACTTGATAATGAAAAGAAAATTCAGGATTTTGTAAATAAGCTTGAGATAAATTTTGAGGAAAACAGAGAAACATGTATGAGTCCAAGAAGAGTTTTAAGAGAGAAAAAAGCTCATTGTATCGAGGCAGCTTTATTAGCTTATCTTGCTTTTCTTGTAAATAATAAGAAAGCTTGGCTAGTTGACTTGAAAACAACAAGAGATGATTTTGAGCATGTTATTTGTGTTTTTAAAAAATATGGAAAATATGGGTGCATAAGTAAAAGTAATCATTTAGCTCATCGCTATCGCGAGCCTATATATAGAGATATTCGCGAGTTGGTTTTAAGCATTTTTCACGAGTATATAGACAAGAAAGGAAAAAAAACATTAAGAAGCTTTTCCTTGCCAGTTAATTTAAACAGATTTGGAAATAAATGGATTACTAGTGAGAAAAATTTGTGGAATATTCACGATTACCTTGACAAGATTAAGCATTTTCCTATTCTTAACAGAAAGCAGATAGCAAATTTAAGAAAAGCTGACAAGTTTGAAATTAAGCTTGGGAATATGGAAGAGTTTAAAAAAAGAAAAAAATAGAGATTTACTTTCTACACCAAAAGAAGTAAAATTTAAAAAAGCTTGTTTTTTTAATTATGAATGAATTTTTCAGACAATAGCTATTTTAATGAATTTGTTCATAGCAGTAATGAAGAAGAGAAAAAACCCTCTGCTTTAGAAAGAATTGCTTACTTATGCCCTACTAGATATTTCAGAATATATATATTTGGAATTAATGGAACAACGATTTTTATACCAGATGGAGATCATATAAATAATAAAGAACAGCAGGAATTGATTGTAAGGAGTTTTGAGTTATATGTTCAACAAAGAGTAGTGTAAATATGATAGAATTAATTTTCTAATTTATCCAGTAACAAAAGAAAATCAGTCAGTATGTATTTAACTGTTAATAACAACTCAAAGTTAATTATTTTAAGG
>Ga0209541_10003369_pt1 | contig 29417 bp, 37 predicted proteins | sample RifCSPlowO2_01_FD_184027 | JGI IMG/M metagenome (GOLD analysis project Ga0209541, IMG submission 184027) | Groundwater microbial communities from Rifle, Colorado - Rifle CSP2_plank lowO2_0.1 (SPAdes) (version 2) | ecosystem: Environmental > Aquatic > Deep subsurface > Groundwater | place... | reverse complement strand
AATATTGTGCTTAACTGTTTAAAAAGTATTATTATTCAAGCAATTATTAAACGAAGCCCTACTTGGCGTTGTGTTTTATATAATGGTGCAGTGCGGACAATAATGCTTAAAAGCGCAGTAGATTACATTATATTATGGTCCATTACGAATTCAAGAAAGGAGACATCGTCAGCGTTAGTTTAGCCAGAAATATCGTGGGAATTAGATGCATACCGCAGCCAGACAGCACGTATGATACCAAGACAGTTAAAGTTGAGTCCGCCTTCAAGTTCAGAGTTCTTGGTTATAGGGGCAGCAAAAGCGACAAAAGCAAAGGCTATAGCAAACTCTACCTTGAGACTCTGACTAACAGAATTAAGGGATTCATGATAAAAGTCATGCCAGCCGTCGACTGTGATGAAATAAGAGTCATCGGAAGCATTAACGCTGTCCATTCACGGTCTCCATCATTAGATGCAGTTGCTGACGAAACTGCTGATGAAGAAATAGCGGTGTGATTTCAAATTGTTTTAAGTGATTGAGCCATTTTAGCACAAGTAAAAACTGCAATAACTGCAAATAATTAACTATAGAAATTCCGAGGATTATATTTTAATAGTCACTGTGATTAACAGAGTTATCTACAATAATGTCTAAGATAATAAATTAAGCTACATGCCTTGACGCCTATAGAGCAAATAGATAGTATTGATTTTGTTCTCAGGGTAAGCATGAATACTTTCTCTAAATAGCGGAGCTTTATTATAAGTGGGGTTTACATTTGATAAAACTAACTCTCCTGGACGGCCTAACCTAATCTCCTGGATATATCCTACAGCAGTATATTCTTTCGTTCCAGGGAACATTCCCCATTTTTTAACGCTAATTTTAACAACATCTCCTACAGCAAGCTTTTCAAGTCCCCCGTGAACATCAAGATTTCTTATTGGAACAGGAAAGACCATTTTTCCATTGTGAACTTTATCAGGCACAGTAGCAGTTGTGGCACTCATGACATTTGATAATTATATCAAGAATATAAACTTTATTGTCTCAGAGTGTTATACTAAATTCCTATTTCACCATCGCATTCAGCACATCCATGACTTCCTTTCCCGAAACTCTCCCTCTCAACTCCTTCATGATGAGCCCCATATAAGCCTGCTTCGTCAGCCCCGGCTTTTCTTTCACTATTTTCATTATTTTTTCCTCAAGGTCTTCAGCCTTCTCAAACACAAGTGCCTTCTTGACATCTTCTCCGCTGATAATTTTTACTAACGATTCACGCGCATTGCTCTCGCTTATCTTCCCCATCTTTACTGCGAAGAGGATGGTTTCAAGGACATCCAAAGTTAGCATCTTCTCAATATTACTAATGTCCTTTCCTGTCTTACTTGAAACTTCGCTCGGCCATAGAACCAATAATTTAGCTATCAGGTTTGGATTTTGATAGACTCTTAATAATTCCTGCAGCTCTGCCAGCTTATTATTTTCAATTATCAGCTTGATGAACTCTGGTGACAGGCCCGCCCTGCTCAACTCTCCCCTCATTTCTGACTTTAATTTTGGGAGGCTCTTCTTGGCTTCGTTAATTTCCTCGCGGGAAATTCTTAATATGGGCAGGTCAGTTTCAGGATACATCCTTGCTGCTCCCGGAAGCGGCCTTAAGAAGTTTGTTGAGCCGTCTTCATTTGCCTTCCTCACTTCTCCGGTGCTCTTTCCTTCTGCTATCATCTCCTTCTGCCTTTCTATTTCTTTTATTATTGCCTTCTCTATTAGTGCAGGCTCCTGAACTCCTTTTATTTCAATGCGCGCGCCCCACTTTCCATTCACTCCGGCAGAAACATTTACATCCTGCCTTATTGTTCCTATGCCTCTCTTGACATTGCTAGCGCGGAGGACTTCTCCTATATGAAGAGCCACTTCTTTCGCCTGCTCCGGTGTCTTAATGTCTGGAGCAGTCGCAATTTCAACCAGAGGAATTCCTAATCTATCAAGCCTGAACACTCTTATATTTTCTTTCTCGTCGCTTCTTATTATCCTCGCAGCATCTTCCTCTAAACAAATGCTGTCAATCCCTACTCTCCCGCTCGCAGTTTCTATATATCCCTTCCTCGCTATCAGCGCCGTCCTCTGGAATCCTGAAGTGTTGCTCCCGTCAATAACAGTCTTCCTCATTATCTGCGTTAATGGAAGTATCTCGCAATTTAGAAGTAAGGCTATTTGTATCACAATTTTTAGAGCTTCTTTGTCCATCTCATGAGGCGGTTCCTCGTCCATTTCAACCAAGCAGGTATTATCCTTATAACACTCATAGACAAAAGTCATCTCCTTTCCTGCTTCATGCTTTGCAGCAATATCCACGGCGCCGCTCTCACCCGCGACAACATGAAGTTTTCTCTTGATAGTAAAGTGCGGGGGATTGGAACGCAATATTGAGGGGCATCTGCAAAATAGTTTTCCTGTATTAAGTTGTTGATGTATTTCAATCCCGCACTTCATCTCAACTACTTCGTTTATTTCATTTTCAGCTATCTCACTTATTTTATTTTGAGGCGCTGTTTCATTCCGAGATGAAGTGCTCTGCCTTTTACTCATCAATTAAGAAGAAATAATGAATTATTAAAGGTTATCTTACGCATCTAAATGGAATGATGGCAGTAAAGTTCTTACTGCTGTATCTCTTTCTGGTGATTGCTCTCTTAGTGCTTCCCAGCTCGAGAATGCGTTTCTTAGATATTGTGGGTTTATTCCAGCCATTGTTGACAAGCATCTTATGTCATAAATATCTGAGTCAAACCTTAATTCCTCCGCCAGTCTTGGGTCCCCTACGTTCAGCAACGCTTCTTCCCTCAAGTGCTCAATTGCATCTAGTACTTGTCTTGCTCCATTAGCTGCATAATCCATGGCATTTTTTCCAAACCTTGAAACAAATCCTTGGTTTCTCTTCATTGAGTTTACGGTCCTCATAGATTTGGGTAATATAATATCTTCTGCTGCCGCTATTACCACTGTCAGTCCGTCTCCTCCATTAACTATTTTTCTTCTCGCGTTTTGTATCTCTCTCATTAGCCTATTTTCATTTGCTGAGAATGCTGCTTCGTTTCTTCTTGATGCCTCAATTATCTCCCTCTCTCCTTCAGGCCCCAGTACATGCAGTGCGTAAGCCCTTGATCCTTTCTTAAATGAGACGCTATAGTGGTGGTCTCTTAAATATTCCACTACTGGAGCAAAGAGTTTTTGAAATTGCGTATAATTAAGTGGCATTCCTACTGATAAATCAACATCTGACGTTGACCTTCTAAAACCTGAAGTTACGTAAGTTTGTGTTGCTATGCCTCCGACTACACAATAAGGTTCTTTATCAGTAAGTGTGCTTACTGCATTAAGGCTATCAACGACTATCTTGTCATCTAGTGTTTTCCCCCTTATTTCAAATTTATTCTTTTTTTCTACACATTCGCCGGGATTTACCATATTCTATAGATGAAATTAGTCCTTTTAAACCTTTCTCTATGTAACCACTTGGTAGTTAATAAGTAGCTTTATAACGCCGTTTTTGCTTTTTCCAGCATGGCAAAAACTGCAAGAGAAAACAGCGAGGTGAAAATTCTTAAGAAGATTGGAGTCTGGTCTGTTTCAAGAGTTATGGCAATAATAGGGGCCATCTACGGGCTTGTCCTTGGGCTAATCTTTGCCCTCGCGGCAAGAAGCCCTGACGCAGTGGCTCTAAACCCCTATTTAGGAACTTTGGGATACTGGGCGATAATAGCCATGCCCATAATCTATGCCATAGCTTACTTCGTCGGAGGAGCTATAGGAATATGGCTCTATAATATAGTTGCCGGCTGGGCCGGCGGCGTTGAGCTTCATTTCAGCAAGTAAGCAGTAGAAAAAATTTGTTTTTTATTTTTATCTTATTCTTTTGTTTTCACTTTGTTTCATACCAGAAAGATTTATATAGCAAGTAAGATATGTCTTACTATGGTAAATATTAGTACAACAAAGGTTAGCTCTAAGGGACAGATAGTTATACCCAGTAACATGCGCAAAGTTTTCAAAGAAGGTGACACCTTATTAATTATTGAAAATAATGACTCTATTTTACTCAAGAGAGCTGATGATTTAGATAAGAAGTTTGAAGAAGACTTAGAATTCGCAAGAAGAACTGAGAAAGCTTGGAAGAAGCATGATCGTGGCGAGTTTACTAGAATGGATTTTGATGATTTTATTAAAGAAATGAAAAAATGGTAAAAGTTGATTTTGATGATAGATTCAAAAGGGTAGTTTCTAAAATAAAAGATGCTTCAATTAAAGATAGAATTGAAAAATTAATATTAAAAATAAGAGAAAACCCTGAAATTGGAAAGCCAATGAGAAACCTTCGGAAGGGAACAAGAGAGGTTTATCTCAGACCTTTTAGGTTATCTTATGCTTATAATAAAACAGAGAATATAGTTATTATTTTAGATTTTTATCACAAAGATGAACAATAATTAATGTTTATTAAAGTAAAGCTGAAACAAGAACAAGTTATCATTAATGCTACCATCAAAATAGTGCAGGGTATTGGCTAGTAGATTACATCTAATATGATTTTCACTTAACAGTATAGCTCCATCCTGGCTGCCACTTTCCTGTCTTTCGCCAGTCTGTTTCTATTGCTTCTTTCCAGCTCTTATTCTTAGTCAGAACTTCCATTGCTAGTTGCGGCGCCTTATGAGCGACTATTGCTACATGTTTTCCAGAATAATTTCTCTTCAGGAATTTTATGAAGCTTTCAATTCTCGCCTGCACATCCTTCAGGCTTTCTCCTTCCGGAAATTTCTCATCAATATGTTTAGAATAATCTACTTTTTCTTCTTTTGCTCCGTTTAGTCTTCCATAATTGCACTCCCCCAATCTCTTGTCCTGAATTATTGGATGTTTATCCCTGAAGCTTATCTCTGCGGAGTCTACTGCTCTCTTTAAATCTGAACAAAATATTGTTGTGAACGACTTATCCTTTATTTGTGACGGCAGTTCTCTTGATTGTTTTACTCCTAATTCTGATAATTTTCCTTGATTCTGCCCCGTTGATAATCCCTTCTCATTATCAGTTGTTGTTCCGTGAACAAGATAAGTTATTTTGACGGACATTTTGCTTCCGATTGCCTCATTTCAATATCCTCTCATTGAACTCTCCGCTTATATTCTCAAGCATTTTCTTCTTTATCATTTCCTTGTCCTTCCATGCTTTGTGCCCCATCACCCAGCCAAGCTTTACGAATGCTGTTTCTGCGAGCATGTCATCCAGGAAGATTACCCCCGCTTTGCTAAGTTCTCTTAGTGGTGAATAAACATATTTGTTTGTTCTTCCCTTTATTGTTTGTGTAGTCATGAATATCAGTAATCCGTTATTAATTGCTTTTTTTATCATTGGTATCCAGTTTTTTTCTCCGTCGGTTATTACATGCCCCATTCCTGTTCCTTCAATTATTAATCCTTCATAATTCTTGGTATAATATTCAAGAATCTCTGGCTTTTGCCCGGGATAAAATTTTATCATTCCAATCTTTTCATTAAATACTATATCTCCCTTAACTTTCTCGTTCTTTTCTGTTCTTGGAGACCTTTCCCTGAATGGCGTTATTTTCTCTATTTTCCCATCAGCCCATACCCTTGCCAAAGGTGCTGTATTTATTGGCTTGAAAGTATCTCTTGCTGTTGAGTGCATCTTTCTTACTTTAGTTCCAAGCAATGCATAACAACTGTCATCGTTCGTGTTTTCGTGTCCTACTATTACTACTTCTGCAATATTGCTTGTCGCCGTCTGCGCTGCACACTGCAGGTTAAGCGAAGCGTCACTGCTCGCTCTATCAGTGCTTCTCTGGCTGAATGTAAGCACTATCGGCTTGTTTGGCTTCGGGAAAAAGAAGGATAGTATTGCGGAGGTATAATGAAGTATGTCTGTTCCGTGAGTTATTATCACTCCTTCAACTTCCGGATTGTTTAATGATTTCTCAACGCACTCTCCTATCTCCTTCCAATCTTTATACTCCATATTTTCCGATGGTTTCATGAATGGCATCATCACCTCGTTTATTTGTACAACTTCAAATATCTCTGGATAAAACCTAAAGAAATCTTCGGGCTTAGTTAAACTGGTAACTCCTCCCGTCTTGTAGTCCACGCGGCTTGAAATTGTTCCTCCCGTCATTATAATGTCTATTCTTGGAAGGCTATTCTTAGGTAACTCTAAAGGTTTTTCCTTAACAACTTCCGCCTTCCCCAAAACAGCAACATTATTGACATTCTCCTTTCGCACTCCGATATTATAACCGCTCTTCAGCTTAACAAGATAAAACTCGCTGTCGGGGCTTTCTAAGATAGTTCCTTCAACTGCCTCGTCAGATATCTTGAGTCTTACCTTATCACCGAAATTGAAATTAAAATCAGTATTATTCATAGCAATGAAAGCAAATAGCAATTTATAAAAGTTCTGAACTTTTACAATCCATACAAATCTACCAATTATGTAACTACCAAATAAAGACAACATAATAGAAAGCTTTAAATAGTTGTTTTTCCTGCATCAATTATGGAAATTGCAGAAAATGTGAAAAAAGAAGACTACTTCGCTGAATTGAGAACAGGCGTAGGATATGAAGCGCTTTGTTATCTTAGAGACTTCCTTGAAGATTATATAAGAAGCCACGTAAAAATTTACGATGGAATAAATCATGAAAGAGATAAAAGGATAACAAGTGTCATGGCTAATTTTAGCAGGCTTGACAGAGAATTAAGATTTGCTGCCGACGAACTAAGAAACGGCAGAGGGATAAGAGTTTCTGAACTTGATGAATTAAAAGAGGCTGCTTAATATGAACTGCGCAATAAAGCTCATCGGGCTCACAGCATTATTATACGGAGCAAGTTTCTTTGACGGCTGCGCCAGAAGAGCGGAAGAAGACGACAATCCGCAAGAGGATAATAGCATAGGTATTAGTTACAAAACAGATGACTTTTCTAAAGACTCTGACAAAGTCATTCTTGCAAGAATGCTCTTTGGAGAGGCAAGAAACTGCTCTTATGAAGAGAGGCTTGCTGTGGGATTTACTGCTCTCAACAGAGCCAGAGACGGAAAGAGATGGAATGGTGAGGCTATCAGGGAAGCTGTTCTAAAGAAATGGCAGTATTCCTGTTTCAATGAAGATGACCTAAACAGAAAGAAGCTAATGGATCCAGAATCTGTTGATGCTTATAATTGGAGCGTCTGCTTAACTGCTGCCGAAGATGTTCTTGATGGAAGCAGAAAAAAAATAAACAAAGGCCAGACTAATTACCATGCTAAATCTATGAAAAAATATCCAGGATGGTCTAAATCTGGCAGGATGACTAAAATAGAATTCCCCGAACATTCAAAAGAATTCAGGCATGTTTTTTACAGAGAAAGATGATTCACTATTTCCACACAAACTTTTCCACAATCTTTTTTGCTCCCTCGCGCTTCTTTTGATGCTCTTTCAAAAAAGCATTAATTTTTTCAATAGTGTATTTTTTTAGTTCTCCCGTCGTCATCTTTCCGCTCTTGTAATCATCATAAATCTTTTTTAGTTTAGCATCATTTTCTTCCAACAGCATTCTCAAGTACTGGTAGCTTACATCAACATCAGGATTTCCGCCAAGCTTTCTGTGCTCTTCAATTGTGTCCCGTCCCCCGCTGAACGCATACTTGTTTATTTTTCTCTCAACTTCTTTCGTAGTGTCAGTGGTGTATATTGCCGCTTCCATCTGCCCTGAAGCCGCCATCTTTCCCCCGATTCCTGTCAATGGCGGCAGAAATACATTGTGAAGTATTGCCGGCTTGTAATATCCTAATTTCGGCATGACATCCCTTGATATTCTGAAGTGGGGGTCCTGGTCAACCCCTAAGGGAATAAGGCACGGAATATTTTTCCCTTTAATTACTGACGGAAGAAATGCCGGAACAGCCTGCATGCTCGTGTAAAATATTGAGCCTATATTTGTGCTTTCATCAAACCCAAAGCTCGCTTTCACTGTATTAAATGTTATCTTCTTCGCTACCTTGCATGCCTCTTTGTACATTATTCCTGCATGCTTTGTATCAATAAGAAAGTGCGTCTTCTTAGAATCAAATCCCAGAGCAATAATGTCAAGCATATCTTCATGTGTCGCTTTCTCAGTATCCTCAAAAGTTACATCCTTCTTGTAAAAGAATTTTTCTTCATCAGGAAACTGGAACCACATCTCTGCCCCAAACTTGTCCTGCAGCCATTTGCACATTATCCATGGTATTAAATGCCCTAAATGCACTTTGCTTCCCCTTGATGATGCCCTTCCTGTATACAGAAAAAACTTATTCCCTTTTTCGTATTCATCAAGAAGCCAATTGAGGTCACGATGCGCGAAGAAAACTCCCCTTCTTAAAAATAAGTGCAAATCCTTGGTGTGCTTTTTTACTCTATTAATAACCGTTTCATCAAGTTTTGAAACGCCGAATTCTTTTATTAATCTGTCATAATCAATTCTTCCCTGCGTTTCATAAGGAGTAACTTTCATCCCTTCACTTTTTGTCATATTCTTCCTTATTTTGCTATGTATTTAAAACTTCTCTGCAAAAATGACTAATAGAAAAGTTTAAGTATATCAATGTATACATTCGTATATGGAGACCACTATTAGAATTAATCCAGAAACAAAGTTTAAACTTGACGAATTTAGACAATATAAGAGTGAGAGCTATGATGAATTACTAAGGAAATTGATTTATATAGTAAAAATGGTTGAAAAAGAGCCAAAATTAAGTCAGAAAACAATAAGAGAAATAAAAGAGGCAAGGGAAAGGATTAAGAAAGGAGAATTCTACTCAGAAGAAGATGCTAAAAGAATACTCGGCTTGTAAAAGATGTATGAATTAAAATTCGATAAGAAAGCTACAGATTTTCTAAACAAGCTTCCCGGAGAGATAAAAGAAAGGATTTGGAATAAAATCCGGCAGTGTAAGGAAAATCCCTTTAGGTTCTTGGAGCATCTTGAAGACATGCCCGGCTTCAAATTGAGGGTAGGAGATTATAGAGTGATTATTGATGTTTACATAAACGCTAAAATCCTGCACATTTTAAAAATTGGTTATAGAAAAAATATTTATGAAAAATAATTTCTCACGAATGGCTATAGTTTAACACTTCTTTTCCTCTCTCATAAGTTTTAAATAGGTATTTCACTCTTTTTAACTATAATAAAAATGAGGAAAATACGATTATTTTTGCTTTTATTGGCCTTGATTGGCATTTTTCTAATTATTCCTCCTGCAAGCGCCGAGATTTTCCTTGAGCAACCTGCATCTATTTACAATTTAGGGGATGAAATCACTCTTTCAGCCACAGTAAGCGAATTGTCGGACAGTTATTTTGATATGCAGCTCGTCTGCGAGAACGGCAAAGTAACAATTACTCACGATATCCTCTCATCAACTATAGTCAAGAAAACTTTTCCGTTAACAAAGGCATTCATCAACGACCTTCTTGGGCAGTGTTATGTCATTGCTTCTTATTCAGACACTTCCTCCCAAAGCCAGGCGTTTGAGATAAGCAACAGGATTGATGCCTACCTTGAATTGGACAAGAAGGAATTCAACCCGAGCGAGGCTGTAGTTCTGAAGCTTGATGCAGTAAAAGCAACAGGAAAGCCCGTCCAGGGATTCGCAAGCATAACATTCTCAGAAGCTGGAATATCTCTGACAAAGAATGTAGTCGACGGCAAATTTGAAACGAATTTCAGCATTCCATTAAACATGCCCTCCGGCATTTACTCCATCAAGACCGAAGTCTATGAAAGAGATAAGCAAGGAGAAACTACAAACAAGGCCCTCCTTGAGAACAATCTCTTCGTGAAGCAGGAGCCGAGAGTGCTTGAGATATCAATTGAAAATCAGGAGGCAAAGCCCGGCGAAAACTACAAATTCAGGCTCCTCATCTACGATCAAATCAACCAGACAATGGATGTCCAAGCCCGCTACTCTTTATTTGATGGTGCTGACGAAAAGATAAGCGACAGGATTGTCTTTTCCAACGAAGATATAATTCTTGAGATTCCATTAAACGAAAGCCCTGGTTACAGGACGATAACTGCAAAATTAAGCGACTTTTCAGCAAAGAGGTACTTCTATGTTCCGGAAGTAGAAAAAGTAAGCTTTGAAATTATCAACACTACTCTAAAGGTGACAAACACCGGAAATATCCCTTACAGGAAGAATGTTGAAGTAGGAATTGGAGAGAACAAAGAAGTTTTAGAGATAAAACTTAATGTAGGAGAGTCTTCAACATTCAACCTCCAGGCGCCCGACGGAAGTTATGATGTTTCTGCAACGGACGGTGTTGAAACATTCTCCGCTTCGTCAGTTGCATTGACTGGAAGCGCCGTCAAAGTAGTGGACTTATCAAGAGGAACCTCTGTAGTATCGAGATATTCCCTAGTATGGCTGTTCATTCTTGGAGTTCTTGGATTATTCATCTTCGGGATTTCAAAGGGCCTTGGAAAGCAGAAATTCCTTGCTCATATGCCAAATTTATCTGCTCTTTTAAGAAGGAAGCACAAAGAATCTCCATCCCTTGAATCTTCTGTAAGTTCTGCATCTGCAAAAAGCTTGGGCTCTGACACGGGTATAAAATCTTCCCGTATTACGCCAAGGGAAGCAGAGCATTCGCTGGTTATCAAAGGCATCAAGGAGCTCTGCTCAATAGTTGCCGTAAAACTCAAAGACATGCAAAATCTCAGGAAAATAGATTACTGCAGAGAAACCCTCAACTCTGTAAACTCTGCAATAACCGGAAGCAAGGGAACGGTATACAGCGTCAACGATTTTATAATAGGAATTTTCGCTCCTTCAGTCACAAAGACATTCAGGAATGAGATAACCGGAATCAAAGCTGCACAGGAAATAATTTCCCTCCTTAAAGAGCACAATTCAAAATTCAGGGACAAAATAAGCTTTGGTGTAGGAGTCCATACCGGAGACTTAGTAGTTGAGATTGACAGGCAGACCAATAAGCTCAAGTTCACAAGCCTCGGAAACACCATCTCGCTGGCAAAGAAAACAGCAGAAGTAGCTGAGGCAGGAAATGAGCTGTTAATATCCCAGACAATGCATAAAAAGACATCCCCTGCCGTTAAAACAAGAAAGAAAGTCAAGGGAGATATGGATGTCTATGAGGTTACATCAATAGTTGACAGAGAAGAAAACGCCGAATTCATAAGCAGGTTCAAGGAGAGAAATGAGTACAGATGATAATTAGCCTAATTGTCATTAATTCTCTCAGTTATTAATTAACTCTAATGTTGCGTACAAATTAACTTATATGGCGCCAACCCATTAGCAAAATAAGGTTATCAATAGTTTAGAGCATTTGTCAAGATTATTAATAATCGTATTTAATTTTTACTAGCATAATTGGTGCTAAATCGTTATAATCGGGTTATTAGTAGATTCTTAATTATCTCGTCAATATCTCGATTCCATCTCTATGCTTCAGTTTATGTTCTTTCCCTACAGCCAGCTTTGTCCTCACATCAATTGCCTTGACAAAGTTCTTTCCAAAGTCAGTGTGCAGTTTATATGCAAAGTCAAGAGCTGTGCTGCCTCTCGGAATCAAGAAACAGTCCGGCAGTATATTTCCCTTGCTGTCTGCTAGTTTCTTAACGCCCGCAGGAAACACAGCAATATAATTCAACATATCAAAAACTGCATAATCCAAAACTTTCTGCACTCCGGTGCTTCCGTAAACATCAAGTATCTTTTCTTTAATAAACTTCAGGGCCTTATTTTGCTTGTCACTTAACTTGCTCTCATCTTTTACCTTAAAATAATTATCTCCGGGGATATAATCAATTATTCCTGCTTTAGCAGCTTCTCTTAAAGCCAGCTCGCTTTCGGCAGAGCACGGAATAATATTATAATCCGGAAATTCCCCGGCAATTTTATCAAAATTTTCCCTGGCTCTTAATGTATCAATCTTATTTCCAACTATAACCATCGGCTTTGTTAATTTTCTGAGCTGGCTTGCAAACTCAAACAGCTGCTCATCGCTCCATTTCGTAGGCTTTTCTGAATTGTACTCCTGTCCTAATTTTAACAGAACTTTCTTGACATCATCTTCAGTGACTTTCAATCCAGAGAATTGCTTTGCGACAGCTTGAGCGAAGTTCTGCTTCTGCATCTCGGCAGTTCTTGCAAAAACATGCCAGACCTTTTTTAATATTCCGACATACCATAAGTCAATTTCCTTCTCCAAAAAAGCAATGCTCTTCCCGGGATAATAATCCTCTACTGCTTTTCCCTCCTCATTAGTCTCCCCGGACAAATCTACTATTTGAATAAAAGCGTCTGCCTGCCTCAAATCATCAAGAAATTGGTTTCCTAATCCTTTTCCTTTTGAAGCATCCGGCACTAATCCTGCAACATCCATTAATTCAAACGGTACGAACCTCTGTCCATTAACGCAGTATCCTTCCCGCGGAGCGCACTTAACTTTAAACTCTTTGTCAATACAGTCAATCCTTACATAAGCCACGCCTCTGTTAGGTTTTATCGTTGCAAACGGATAATTTGCTATAAGTATGTCAGCGAGAGTCGCAGCTTTGAAAAACGTGCTCTTCCCCACATTCGGAGCGCCAACAAGGCCGATTAGCATATCCTAACTCTCCCATCAAAACTATAAAAAGATATGCACAACAATACCTTTAAATAATATTCTGGATTTATTGAGCAGTCAGTGTTTGTGAGTATTTGTAGATAAGAGTGAGTGATGTGAGCCTGTAGTTCAGCCCGGTTAGAACGCCGGTCTTATACGACGTTGATTTCCTTCGCTGATGCAAATCAATGCAAATTTGAAGGCAATTAATGCTTCACAGCATTCGTGCTAAGAAAGCCGGAAGTCCGCAGTTCAAATCTGCGCAGGCTCATTCACTCCCTTATTAGCAATCAGCAGATTTGAATAGGTTGCAGGACAGCCTAGAGACCCGCTGGTGGTCTGTAGGTTCAAATCTGCGCAGGCTCATCCCTCATTCTTTTCGCCTGCTTGATCTGAATATCTCCGATACAGTCCAAATTTAGCAGGAAGATTTAAAGAATCAACCAATAATGCAAATCCTCTTAATGGGTAGGAATACGCTTTTGTTAGCAACTACCATTGATTGAACCTGCTATAAATGTTGTACCTGACTAACGATGGAACTATTTCCAATAGCTATATTGTTTTTATGCTGCTATAATAATTATTCATCGGAGATACTGCATCTTAAAAAACATTTAAAAAGGCAGAGTCATAACATTTATCATGGCAAAAGGTGGTGATAATAAAAAGCATAGAGTCAGCGAGGCTCTTGCCATTGTTGCTTTGATTCTCAATATAATAATTATTCCGGGCCTTGGCACTTTAATAGGCAGAAGAACAAGGGAGGGAATATGGCAGTTAGTTATGTCGTTGGGAGGACTGATTATAGGAATGTTTATTGTGCTTGTTTCAATGGGAGCGGAAATGATTGCCCTCATGTTTCTAGGATTTGCTGTAATGTTCATTCTTCCGATAGCAGCATGGATATGGGGGATAATAAGCGGAATTAAACTGATAAAGGAGTCTGAAAAATGAATGAGAAAGGATATTCAATAGAGCCATTAAATATGATAATGGCACTTGTTGCTATGCTGGGCGCAGTACTAATCTTAATTGGCAGGGGAGATTATGGTTTAATAGCTTTAATAATAGCAACTTTATTTGAAGCTATGGGAAGAGTAATCAAATGATAGATATTACTAACTTGCTCTTTGGATTGGTAATAATAATATTAAATTTAATTCCGTTTTTCACTAACCAAAAATATTTTAAAATAACCATACCACTATCTTTATTATTGGGGGCAATTAAAGTATTGTTTTTGAACTAAAAAATGGCGAAAAAAGCAAAAAGCAGAAAGGGCATTGACAGGGAAATAAAAAGAATTGAAAATAATATTAATGAAGTTCTCAACGACGACAGCAAGCTCTTTGCTTTCATAGCTACTTTTTTCAGCCTTGCCGGATTTGTCATTGCATTGCTCGCCAGAAGGAGCGACCGCTACGTGATGTTCTACGCAAAGCAGTCCCTGCTGGTATTTGTAGTATACTTAATTTCATCAATAGCAGTATCCCTCCCCGGATTCGGATGGATTATCGGCCCGCTCATTTACATAGCAGCCGTGCTTCTTTGGATATTGAGCTGGTTCTACGCAATAGGCGGTGAATTCAGGGAAGTGCCAATTGTTGGAAAATATGTTAAGTACCTGAGGTTTTGATGATTGTTTTTTATTATAGTAATTGTTAAATAGGCTTCTTGTCTGCTATTCTTTATGCATTCGCTTGAAAGGTTGGTCTGCTCCGCACTTCTTCTTGGCAGTTTAGCTTTTTCCTCCGCTTCCGCTCAGGAAGAGCCGGCCGGAAAACCAACTGATAAGACGGCAGAACCCGCAGTCATTATGCGTGATGATTCTAAGCTTACGGAAGCTGTCGCTTATTATATGCCCAAGCTTGAGACTAAGAAGTATTTTGAGACTTCAGAGAAAGGCGTTAAAGTCAAGGAATTAGAATATCTCGGCGATAGTCGCGGTATTACAACTATTGGCGCTGATATTGACAATAACGGTGAAAGCATGAGTGTCAGTATTATTCATGATTATCCATATTTAGATGAAGAAAGGATTAGAACAATTATTGCTAAAAAAAATGAAGGCTTTTCCTGGTATTCTCAATCCAGAGATGGAGAGGTATATTATGAAAGCTTTTCGCCATTGAGAGGTTCAAGTACTATAACTATTGATAAAAATAATTCTGATTCTTACTCTAAAGAGAGGGCAAATGTTTCTAAATGGGCTAAAATTTTAGAATTTGACAAATGGATAGCTAAAACTGAGTGGAGAAATGCTCTGCCTTTTATTCAAGCCCTGCCATCAACTATTGATTCTTCTCATTATGTTATTACTGATAATAACAGACCGGGAGTTTTCCCTTCTCTCGGGAATTTTTCTGCAAATTTATCAGCAGATCTTAATGATTCTGTGTATAGACTTCACTTTTTTTCTCAAGCTGTCTTTAGTGACCAGAATAATTCTTTAATTGTTGATTGGAAAATGAGAAGAAAAGATTTAGACAAAGACATTAAATTCACTATTTGGATGCACGACGACGACAGAGATGGCAACCTTGACAATTTTTGGCTTGGCGAAGGTAGGGATGAACAATTCACAGAGGATTCCGGAGGCGTTACTTATAAAGGTCATCCTTTAGCCAAGTATAGTCCTAGCAACTTAAGAGAATTATTTGCTGACGTCAGCAAGAAATGGGATTCTTTTAGAAGAGTATTCATTGATAAAATAAGTCCTTATGAAATAGCAAAGGAAGAGCTAAAGCCTGAAAAAGAAAAATAATTTTATCTAAAGTCATCCTTGGTTTCATCATTATAGCTAAGGACATTAATATTAGCTCAAAACATAAATAACTTTTATTAGTCAATCGGCGATAAAAATAATTAGAATGGTATCAATAAGTTAATTATTGCCTTACTTTGACTAAAATTATCTTCGGTAAACATCTCAATAAGGATTAATTTTGATTTTTTGATATAATTCTATCGTCTATTAATGGTGAAAAACTTATGTCCTTTACTATAGGTTTAAAAAATTCATAAAATTTTTAAGACTTTAACAACAAAGAACCAATATGTTAAGGTTTAAAAATCTCTTTTCTCTATTTATTTCTAGATGCCCCCATAGTCTAGAGGCCAAGGACTCCGGCCTTTCGATGATCAGAACCTCAAAAAGGTTCCGATATCTCCAGCAGGAGGACAGAAGAAAGCCGGTAACCCGGGTTCGAATCCCGGTGGGGGCGTATTGGAGCTGTAAAGCTCCACCGTGATTCGGACAGAGAAGCGTCCACCTTTGAACTTTGAATCCGAGCGTTCTCATTTAGGTAAAATAAATTTATTAAGAATGAGGATGCGAGCAGGTGGGGGCGTGGAACTAAAGAATACATCTTTGGGGGAGCAAGATTTGAATACAGAAGCCCCCCGCAGGAGTTTAAAAGTTATTTTGTCATAAATATATTTAAAGAGAAATAGCAGTTTAGTTTTACAAATAAGGTAGAATTATGGCTAAGAAACCGAAATTTATAGGCATAAGAAGAACTACTGCTTTCAATGGTAGAAGAAAGATAGGAATCGACACAAATATATTCGTAAGAATTTATGATCAACCTTTCCTTCTTAGAGTTGAAGCATCAAGAATATTCAATCGTCATGATATCATTTTTACTCATGCAGCTTGCCTTAGAGAATTTACCAAGCACATAATGTTAAAGAAAAATTGTGATTTCCATAGTGCTAAAGAGGAGGCTAAAGACTTCATTAAGAGCAGAAATGTAAGGATAATTTATCCTACAGAGTGTTTTATTCCAGAGGAAGAACTAAAAACTTTTGAGAAGCAGTCTAACGAGAAGTTAGCCAATATGGGTAAGGAATACCTACATTGTCATGAGCCAGACTCTGTTATAATTCTTGTATTTAAGAAATGTGGAGTTAATAAGATATATTCAACTGATGAAGCAGCTAGAATTTGTGCATCATTCTTAGGCATGGATAGCTCAAATCTGCCTTCATTTGATAATAAAATAATGAGGGAGTTGAGAAAAGATAAGAAGTTTTACAAGCAAAGAAGATAAGTTTATATATTGATATTACATTCATGTAATATAAATGTAACATGGAAGCTTTTGAGGCATAATTTTTTACTGCCCATGCTTAAAAACTAAAAAATCAGTCATAAACTATGGAAACATTACAAATAAGAAACCCTGCAGATTTAGGCAAATTTATACAACAAAGGCAGGATCAAACATTAGAACTAGCCCAGAAGGAATCTCAAAGAATAGCTAGAGAAGTAGTGGAAATTGAGAATGCTTTAATGGATTTTGAAATACTTTTAGGTATGAATATGGATGAGAAAGAAAGAGAAAGGCTAACTAAAGAATGCAGAAAGTTAAGAGAAGAATCATGGGCAGAGTTAAAGAAAGAAGCTAATGGTGATTATAGTAAGATGATGCAAATTCTAGACGAATTATAATATCAGATTTATTCTCCCATAATTAATGTACTAAAGTGGTCTTAGCCCGATGGAGTGCAAACCAATCAGTGCATCTTGGAGTGGTATGAATTTATAGTTTAAAAGTATCTATCAAATTTTTCTTCAGGATAGTTTATTCGAAATTGTTCGAATGGATTCTTAGATTCTAATGGAGAAAATGGAGATTTACTCATACTAAGCCTATTTGAGTTTAATGAGTCTAAAATATTAGAGATGAGATAAGCAAAACTTAAATTTTCTAGTTTATAACCCCTAAATGAGAAAGGCTTAGAATCCCAGAAATGTAGAAACTTTTCGTTGCCTAATGAAATATTATTTATCTTTCTAAAAAGAGAACATTCACTAATGTTAAAACATTCTTTTAAGGATTTTTCTAATGTTTCAAAAGATAAGTCACATTCATAACAAAAGATTCCGTTAAACATTCTTTGGCTTTGTGCTACAATAGAAACCTCTATTATCTTAGCATTATCTTCACAAATCTTAATGATTTCCAAAAGCTTTTTAGAACTGTTTATAGATGATTTTACTTCTATTATCGCTTTAACTGTGTTGGCTAAAACTACAACAAAATCTCCCTCAGAAAATAAAACTGGTGAAGAGCTATCATAAATTATAATATCTATTTGTTTAGTAATTTCTCTCCTCTCATTAATCACAAAACCAGTTCCTATAGAGCAATCCTTAGGTAAGAATCTGGAGATTATATTTCTTAACACTGCTTCTCTATATCTTCCATCCTCGCCCCAATTAGCTTCTCCTATCAAACTTCTTACTCTATCTTTTACAGCTTCTAATTCATCATTCAATGATTCAAAAAACTTCTTGAAATCTTGTTCTACCATGTTAGAACTATTATGTTGGTGATTATGGCATTCTCGCACCAAAAAGTTACCTCAGAACCAAGAATAATTAACTGATAACCTGTAAAACGCCAATGTAAGCTGCATGCGAGTGTCTGACATAGTAATTGGTGTCAAGATGGTTGTTTATAGTGAGCATAAAGGCTATTGATAATAGTTATATTAAAAGTTAGTGCGGATTTCCGCTAATCACCTTATGTTAATCTATAAAGACTTTTCTAGAAAAGAAGATACTTAATGAGCTAGAAGTAGCACCAATTATGCTGTTCTTTGTAAGAGAATGATCCTATTAAAAGAAAAGATAATTTCCTTTGATAGAAAATTTTCCATTAAAATATATTTTAACACACACAAAATCTATTAAAAGAAAGTATCATTTACTATATCTGACTACTAGTTCATTAAAGAAATATGCTCTTTACTATAGTAAAGCTTAAATACTCTAAAAATAGCTATATTTTATGGAAGAGGCTGAATTCAAAGGAGCTTTCGGAAAGATTGTTGAAACACAAGATTCAGAGCATGGAAAGTATAAAGCGTTCATTCCTAACAAGCTCCCACCTAAAGTTGAATACACATCTCAAGTAGTTCTTGCCCTTTCAAAAGCGGATAGCACATTAAGTAAACTATCAGGAGCAGGATTACTACTTCCAAACCCTGATTTGCTCATTATCCCCTACTTAAAAAAAGAAGCCCTGTCTAGCTCTAGAATTGAAGGTACAAGAATTTCATTATCAGACTATTTTTTATCAGAAGCTAAAGGAATAAAGAAAAATGATGCTGAAGCTACAGAAGTTCTAAATTATGTTGAAGCAATAAATTATGGACTAGAAAAAATTAAGGAAGAACAAATAACGGTTGAGCTGATTAAAGAAATGCATAAGATACTACTAAGTAACGTTAGGGGTAATGAGCTTCTTCCAGGTAATTTCAGACCAGTACAAAACTGGATAGGTCCACCTAATACTAAAATTCAAGAAGCAACTTTTGTTCCTCCACCAAAGGAAGAAGTAGAGAACCTTGTCAAAGAACTCATAGAATACCTAAACTTTTACGATGAAATGCCCCTATTAATAAGATGTGCCCTGATGCATTACCAATTCGAAACAATACACCCTTTCTGCGATGGTAATGGAAGAATCGGAAGAACATTAATAACGCTTTATTTATGCAAAAAGAATAAGATTTCAAAACCACTGTTATACGCTAGTGATTATTTCGAAAAGCACAGAAGAGAATACTATGACCTGTTACTAAACACGAACAAGAGCGGTAAATTTGAAGAATGGATAAAATTCTTCTTAGAAGCAATAAAAGTACAATCAGAAGACGCTCTAGACAGAACAATAAAAATACAAAATCTAAGAGAAGAATACAGAAAAAAGATAATAAAAGAAAAACAAGCAAACAACCTGATTAAAGTAATGGACAACTTATTCTTTAACCCATACACAACAATAAACCAAATATCAGCTCAACTAAAAGTTACTTATCCTACAGCAAAAAAAATAGTAGACCAATTCATAAAACTAGGCATCCTTAAAGAAACAAAACAAAAAGAAAGAGAAAAACTATTCGTAGGACACGAAATACTAAACATAATCACTGTTTAACAATGGAAAAAACTGAAGGAATAATAAGGCTAATTGATGAAGGGAAAAAGATTCTAGAATTTTTAACTTTTGATGATTACGATCGATGGATAAGGAGCGTTCAGTTTTTTGTTGAGAGGTATGGATCTCCTATGATGATAAAAGAAACAGAAAAATTAATTCTAGAAAAAATGAATAAGTTCCCAGGACTAGAAAGAGGGCACATAATTGATATCATAGCTACCGAAAAAGGAATAATCTTTTAGAGTTATTATATTCTGTTCATCACTTTTTCTTCTTTTTCTAGCCCATTAAGCTTTCTGGATACAGTTTTCTAAGTTTTTGATAGGTTTTTGTTCACAAACGAGATAAGATACTCTGTTCACTAATTATTCAATGCATATTTTAAGATTTAGATAGATTATTAGCCATGGCCGTTATATCTGTCGAATTACTCTCAAAGATAACATGAGCTAGGTTATATCCAAATACCAATTTCCAAGTAACAATGAATCCTGCGATTATTAAAAATATCCAAAATACTCCAGCAATAATCGCTTCCCAGTCTTCCCTTGACTGTTCAATAAGCACCTGAATAATTCTTTCAATAAACCATAAATAAACTCCATAGATTAAAAAAGAAAAAGATGCTTTTTGCACCAACAAGTTATCTATTTTTTGTAAAGGAAAAAGTAAGGATATTATTAAAATTATGAATGATGCATAAATAACGATGTTTCTAGCCTTATTCAAACGTAAATCCTTTAGAAAATCAGAAAAATTCATTTTCTTTTAGTTAACCTTTTTTTCTCTGTATAGAAATACCCTAATATTAATGTTAATAAAAAATAAGCCCCCTACAAAACTTGAAACTTTAAGGTTACTATCTATAACATTACCTGTTAAAGTTGGCGAAATAAACAGGATTGCTAGCAGTAATGACGTTGCTAATTGCTCAAGTTTTATTGATCTAACTAAATTTCTTCTTATTGGATTCATTTTCTCAGTAGCTTTGTAAATTGCTGCCTTTTCTCTTGCTTCTTTAGCTTGTCGCTTTTCAGAGTGTGCAAATGCAGCGAAGTTTGGATCATAAACTTTTCCTAACATACGTCCTAAAACTCTCTGAACTTTATCATCATTATCCTCGTAATCCCAGGTATCTTGAGAATCTTTGACTTTTGATGCTTTAGAGTATAGTTTAGCAGCCATAGCATGATGCTTTGCCGAGTTTCTAAAGTCTCCTAAATATTCTGCTTCTCTACCTGCCGTAGAGAAAAGGAAAGCAGCAGCGTCATAATGAAATACTGCATCTTCCGGGTGAGGTTTTTTAGTTGACAATTGATCTCCTAAACTAACTATCTTTGCAAGATTTTTAGAAACTGCTCGATCATCTTTCTTTTTTATTGCATCGAAACCTTCATTTACTAGTTTAGCTGCATTTAGATAAAAATCTGGCTTTTGTTGAGTGTATTCTTCATCTACCATCCTTTTTCACCTGCTATGTCTACATGCACATCTTTTATATTAGTTTCTATAAATGAATATCTCTATACAAGATTATAGAGGTCTTTATAAATAGTTTATGCTTTTGTCGTATTAAGTTAATGTATTTATTATAATCAATCTAAATCATCCCTTTGATCTGACATAAACGCCTGACCAGCGGTGGGGACGTAAGAATTTTTGTCCGAAAAAGTGGGCATTTTTATTTTTTGGCGATTGTCCATAAATTATCAAACAGCATATTTTGGACTTGGTTAAACTCTTTATCTTTTATAATAAATCCTTCGGGATTATCTACAACTTCAAACTTTAGTTTGGGTATCATAAATGATTAATTTGAAAATTTGTTAATAAATGTTTGCTTAAGCAAGTCCGACGGCTGAGGTGTTGAGGAAGATTAAGGCGTAATTTCTTTTGCAATTAAGAAGCATTCTTCATTTAGTTCATCTCTGTCTCTAACAAAAAGCATTATGTCTCCTGCTTCTGCATATACCTCTTTATTTCCCTCTTTTCCTATTAATGTTTTTTCTTTTAGTTTTTCAAAATCTGCAAATTCTCGCGATTTTATAAATGGGGCTTCTTTATTCTTATATAAGAAGATTATTTTAAGGAATTTCTTATCAGGAGTATAACCGATTTTTCCTTTAATACTCTCTGCTTTTATTAGAAAATTCATTAAGGCTCCTTCCGACCTTTTTTCTGATTCTGGGTCTTCTAAGTATCCCGCTTCAAAGCCCATAGCTGTCTTACCCTGTAGGTTCATCCAGTGTACTGTTGATCCTGGCTCAAACTCCTCCAAGTTAGATGTTATAAGTTCGCATGGGATTGCTTTAGCAAATTCAAAACTATGCAATTGACATATAACGAAAGATTTAGAGTCTTTACTATTGCTTGCATGTAAATCAAGAAGGCAGTCAGCTTCATTTAGATATGGAATTATTTCCCTAGCAGTTCTTGCTTCTAATTTTTCTTTATCTTTATCTCCTAAATTATTTCTGAAAGCTCGGTTAAGATTGAATTCTATAAATCTCTTATTTTCTTGTATTGCTTTAAGATTAGCATAAATAAAAATGACTTTTCCTTTATCTATCTTTATTTTTGGGATTATTCTATCAAATAATTGGACGTTTAATCTCTCATTTCCGTGAACTCCCGCTAGAACAACTGCTGTTTTTCCAGATATTATTCCTTCTTTGACAACAACTCTAATATTACTCATCTTTAACTCCAACAATGATAACTGCATCACCATTATTTATTTTTAATCTACTCCAAATTTTCTTTTCGATGTCTGTTTTTGGTTCTGGGGTGTCATACATTAACGCTCTTCCACCCTCACCGAAATTATAAACTCCCTTAACAATGAAATCTTCTCCTGTTTTACCGCAGAAGGCTTTAGCGATATCCAATGCTTTGGGGGATGGGCTAACTCCGTTAGGATTTACCTGAAGTCCTTGATGACTGCAAATCTTAGTAAACCCTCTGTAAACAACAGGGCTTTGAGTTCTTGTCATCAGAGCTTCGCTTGGGATTGCAACAGACCTTAAATGATTTAGGGGGCCATAGAGGCCATTTCCTTGAATGTCTCTTCTTAAAAGTCCAGTTGCGAAATAGTTAGTTTTTGTACCATTGAGTGTTAGAAGTTCGTTAACTGTATATCCGACCGCTCTGCTGCCTTTATCTCTTAAGACTAATAAGAGATCAGCATCTCTAGTACGTCCATCAATTGCTTCAAAAGGTAACCACCTCCCAAAGGAGTCTACTGCAATCTCATGAAATTCTTTTATTAGAGCATCCATCCAGAGAGACCTTCTACCTTTTTCAGCGGGTTTGATAACCTCCAATTCTAAACCTCTAGTTTCTATGTCTTTTCTTACTTCAGACTCTGCATTGGAAGTCATTCTAGTCCCCCCAAAATAGCTTTTCCTATTTTTGTTAAAGAAATTGGAGAACCTTTATTTTTTGAATTACTGTATTCCAAAAGTTCTGCTCTTTTTAGTTGTTTTATATTGAGCCAAATTGTAGATTTTGAACAATTTATAACTGTAGAAATAGAAGAGACAAAGTTAGTCACATTAATCTGCTCACTATTATTCTTTAAGCAAGATAATATTTGTTTTTGTTTAGAAGTAAGCCTTTCTTTAGAAAGATTAACTAAGCAAGTTTGGAGTTCATACTTGCGAATAGAAAAAGAAACCTCCCGACCATTTGAGATGCATTAGTCTCAGAGCTTATTCTGTCTGTTTTTCTATTCATTGTAACATCACTCATAAAAGTAGATATATAAATTTTTTGTGTAGGAAAAGTAGGAGTTAATTTAAAGGAAATTGTTATAAAGATATTCATTGTCATAAAATCATGACTTCACAAGTTAATATGAGAGAATTCTGTGATACTATCTCAAATGATTATGCTAAGTTCCTAAAGAACAAAACAAAAGGAATGGAGTTTAATCTTATAATAAAATATGCAAAAAAGAAAGGGAAGACCTTGGATCTTTGTTGTGGTACGGGCAGATATTTGATTCCGCTTACTAAACAAGGATATAACATTGAAGGAATTGATTTCTCCAAAGGGATGATTAGGGAAGCAAAGGCGTTTGCTAAGAAGGAAAATATAAAAATTAAAATAAATGATGGGGATGCAACCTCAATAAAGAAAAAGAATGCAACTTATGACACCATCCTTCTCTTAGGAGACAGTCTGGGATCGATACCTGGAAAAGAGAATAGACAAAAAACGTTAATGGAATGTTATCGTATTTTGAAAAGAAGGGGGATTTTGATTTGTACAGTAGGTAATCGTAATACTAACCTAAGATTCTTTTTACAACATTTAAAACAATATGTTTCTAATTTATCTAATTCCAATTTTATTTATGGAGATAGAATTTATGATTTTTTGTGCTCTAAAGGAATTCATCATGATTATTCCAAAAATGAAATTGAAGAATCTTTAAGGAAATCTAACTTTAAAATAAATAAGATAATCAAGGGGAAAGCTGACTTAAACTACAAATTAATTTACATTTGTTCAAAGAATTAATCTCTATTCTCATTTATAGAGGTCTTTATAAAGCTAAAGAGCTATTAATCACGATAACGATTGAGTCAAAAGAAGTTGCTAGCTCATTCATACAACAATTTGAACTTTTATGGAAACTAGCAAAAAAATAACAACAATCAATTTGTTACCCCTTTAATCTGCACTAAAGAGTATTTCATTACGTCTACTACTATAGTAATATTTAAATACTTGTAGACACATAAGGTTATTATGGTATATACAGAAATTAAAGAAGTTGGTGGAAAAAAGTATTATTATCGAGTTAAGTCTGTGAGAAAGGATGGAAAGGTTGCAAAAGAGAGAAAGTATTTGGGGGTTGATTTACAAAAGAAAAAGTTGGGTGAAGCCGAGAAGGAAGCTGATAAGGAATTAATGCTTTTAGAGAACCTTTTATCAAAAAAAGAGATAGAATTATTAGAAAAAATAAAAGTTGATTATTTAAAAGAGCCTAAGGAAACTTCTCATAATAGATATGAAGCTTTTTGTTCATTATTTACTCATAACTCTACTGCAATAGAGGGGAATACTTTAACTCTTCAAGAGACTGCAAGTTTATTATTTGAAGGTAGGGCACCTCAAGGCAAGTCAGTTAGGGAGATAAATGAAGTTTTGAATCATAGAGAAGCCTTTGATTATATACTAAAATATAAAGGAGATATAAACAAGCAGTTAATGTTGGGAATTCATAAGTTGATAGCTAAGAACACCCTAAGAGAAGATGTTAAGTCTCAACTAGGAAAGTTTAGGGAAGTTCAAGTATACATTAGAGGGACAGAGTGGTTACCACCAAAACCAGAAGAAGTAGCTAAAGAGATAGGTTCTTTACTATCATGGTACTCAAAAAACAAGAAGAAGCTACATCCTTTAATACTAGCCGCATATTTTCACACAGCCTTTGAGACAGTGCACCCTTTTGTTGATGGAAACGGAAGAACAGGAAGAATGCTAATGAACCTAATACTAAGAAAAAACAATTATCCAATGATTAACATACCAAACAAAGAAAGAGATAACTACTTCAAAGCACTTGAAGAAGCACAAATAAAGGGAAACCTAAGACTATTCATAGAATTCCTAATAAGGATAATGCAAGTAGCAGATATAAGATTTTGATATCACTGCCAGATGCACTGATGACTCCTTCGGCGGTGGGGGCGTAATATTATTTTGTGATTTCGCAGGGATTTTTTATATTAAAGAGGAAAAACGCAAGATTTCAAAGGAATATTTTTGATTTAACCTGGAAGTTATCAAAACATTAATTATTTTTTATACAACACCAACATCATTAGTATCCTCTCCATTCTTTAACAGAAAGGCTTAAATAGTCTTATTTCTTTGAAGAAGCATATGTTTATAAAGATATGTTTCCTATAAGAAACAATGGATGAAGATAAAAAACGTGAACTGGTGAGATATATAAATGCAAAGATAGCTCAGGCTCCGGCCTTTTCAGAAAGCAGGATTTATGCCAACAATAAGCAATTGCCTCATAGAAATGCTTTTTTTAAACTTCAGAAATATGCAGAATCTTTTATTAATGAAGAGAAAGGCTCTGCTGAAAGGAGAATTATTATCCTGCCGGGATTGCGAGGGGTTGGAAAAACTACTATTTTGCTTCAGCTTTATAACTTTCTGACAAAAAATAAAGGCTTGAAAGAAGAAAAAGTTATATATTTCTCAACAGATGAACTAAAAGACTTTATGGGCTCATCCATATCTGAAATGCTTAATGTATTTTTTGACGAAGTGATAAAAACTTCCCCGGTTTTTCTTAAAGAGAAATTATTCATATTAATAGATGAAGCTCATTTTGATGAAAACTGGGATAGAACGGCAAAAGTAATATCTGACCAGTCAAAAAACATATTCCTGGCTATTACAGGCTCATCAGCCTTAAGTATGGAAATAAGCCCAGATCTTGCAAGAAGGTCTTTGAAAGAAAAAGTGTTTCCACTTAACTTCCCAGAATATTTATTGTTAAAATACGGGCTTGAAATTAGTGAAATAAGCGAATTAATTAAATCTTTAATATTCAGTCCAAGCGATGCCATTATTAAAGAAATTTCCAGAAAAGAGATGGAAATAATAAAACTATCATCAAAAATAAAAAAAGACATCCATCACGAATTTTTATCGTTCATCTCTTTTAATGACATGCCCTTTAGTCTGGATTTTGAAGAAAAAGAAGTTTATGAAAGAATAATAAGTATGATTGACAGGGTAATAGAAAAAGATATATTTTCTGTATATTCATTTAAGTCAGAATCCCAGGAGGTGATAAAGAGAATAATCTACTTTCTAGCCTCGCAAAGTCCCGGAGGCACATCAGATGCAAAGTTAGCGAAGCATTTAGAAACATCTTCCAAGCAGATTAGAGGCATTTTAAACATTCTGGAAAAAACCCAGCTAATATTCAGCATAAAACCCTATGCAGGTGCCGGAAAATTAGTTAGAAAACCATGGAAATATTATTTCTTATCACCTTCTATAAACTCTGCTATAAGGTTTAAACTTGGGTCCTTTGATAGGAATAATCATGAAATGTTTGGTGTTCTTGTAGAAAACTTAGTTGCTTCCTACTTTATTAGAATGAAGGAAACTTTTAATAAACCAACAGGAATCTTTTATGACTCAGATGATGGGGGAGTTGATTTTCTAATTCAGGATTCAAAAGAAAATATTATTCCTGTTGAAGTTGGTTATGGCTCAAAGGATGGAAGTCAGGTTAAAAAGGCTATTAAAAAGTTCAACTCAAAATATGGTATTGTGATATGCAAATGCCAGACAATAAAAAAAGAAGACAATATTATCTACATCCCTATAACTACATTCTCTTTTGTTTAATAGGATTCCTTAACTTTAATTTGCCATGCCCCTTAATTATGCCAAAAAGGTCTCGATGATGGTTGTGGCGTCTTACCATTTTGCCAGTTTTCCTGATTCCTCTTTCATAACATATTTAAACAAATTTTCGTTTCATGAATCATGATTGCTAAAAAAGAATATTATATATTTTATTCCATAATAATTATTCTAATTGCCTCCCAAATCTTCACGATTTTTTACTTCAGTTCAAGTATTAGCTCTCTAAGTGCAGGCTTCAGCAGCAATCTTTCCCTGATAGACGACAAAATTGACAAGTACAACATTGACACCAGCTCAAAAATTAATGAGCTGTCAGATTCCCTTCTTGAAACCACATCAAACATCACTAATCTTAAATCTGAGATTAGCTCCTTAAAGGCACGCACCAGCGCTGATTTTTCAGGCATTATTGAAGACGCTGTCCGGAGTGTTGTCAGCATAAGGACTAATGCCGCTCAGGGAACGGGCTTCATTATCAGCAGTGATGGTTACGTTGTTACAAATGCGCATGTCCTTGAATATGCCCGCTATGCACAGGTAATAGATTATAGCAAGAAAGCGCAGTATGCAGAACTTGTTGATTATGATGTTGATTTAGATATAGCCCTCCTCAAAATAGACGGCTCCTTTGAGCCACTGGAATTTTCTGAAGATGTCAGCGTCGGAGAGAAAGTTATAGCCATCGGTAACCCTCTCGGGCTTTCCTTTTCAGTCACAGAAGGAATAATAAGCTCCGAAAACAGGGAAGTTGAAGGTTTCTCCAATGCCCGCTACATCCAGACAGACGTTGCTCTCAATCCAGGCAACTCCGGCGGGCCTTTAATCAACACCGATGGAAAAGTCATCGGCATCAACAACTTCAAGATAAGCGGGGCGGAAAACATCGGCTTCGCCCTTCCCTCAGGCTATGCCATTCCTGCTATTAACAGGATAGCTAATTTTACATTAGTTTCATTTGCTTGATAAACCAAGCTATATAACATAAAACATAAATAATTGAGCACTCTCATTTATGTTTTCCGAATATAGCAAATGACAAAAATGCTCAATTTATTAAGTCATCTGCTATAAATTAACAATTAATAAAACCAAGAGCATAAAACTAATAGGCAGAATAGCAATTGGCAGGAATTAACAGATAAACTTAAGTTATAGCAGGCACAGGATATTAATAATTATAGTGAAAGATGTAATTATAGTGAAAGATGTAAATAATTCCTCAAAATTACATGTCTTTCCCCTGATAGTCAATGACTGACTGTTCAACTACTGAAGTCTTTGACTATAATAAAAAGAATGCAGAAATAAAAGTAATGTCAAAGAATATTATCCTGAATATTACAGGAGTCATTATCTTATTAGTAGGAGTTATCGGAATATTCAATGCTTTTTATTTCAACAGGATTTATGATATTTTTTGGTTTTGCTATATTGGCATGATTCTTCTTGGATTGGGAATAATCATCAGAAATATACCCTTAATTAAAAGCCAGATGTATATTCTCCTGATTCCTGATGTAATATGGGTTATTGATTTTCTTGTAAGGTTATTGTCAGGCAGATCATTCTTAGGAATAGTTGATTACTTTTTTAGGGAAACCAATGTCCTTGTTAAAATTGTCAGCCTCCAGCATGTCTATCTCCTGCCCCTCGTTATTGCCGCGGTATTCCTTATTGGCAAACCAATCAGGACTAACAACAAGGGCGTTCTCATAAGCGTTATCGAGATAACTTTTATCTACCTGACTACTCTAATTTTCACTTCTCCGTCCAGCAATGTCAACTGTGTTTACAGATTCTGCAGTGAATCTCCATGGACAAATCCCTTCTATCCGTTAATATGGTATTCTGCCGCTCTTATAATGGTCTTCATGACAAGAGCAGTTGTTAACAAGCTCCTGGAAAAGCTTATAAAGGATAATAGTTAAACAGGTAGTATGAATACTAAAACTTGGAACTGTGTTCATTGTCCGAAGTAATAATTTCTCTAGTTGCAGCTCTCCGAGATTGATTAATAAAACTTTTAAACAACTATCCTCTATTCGTAAGTATAATAAACTTAAAAATTGTAAAATTTTTAGGCCTCAAGATTTATCAATCTTGATGTATGGCGGTTGTAGCACAATGGTAGTGCGTGCGACTGTGGCTCGCGAGACGAGGGTTCGATTCCCTCCTACCGCCCTTAATACTTTAGCCGGGAGTCGGACATTTACTGAAGAGGTGAGAAAATGATAACTGTTAAAAAGACTGCTGCTTCAGATTTTCCCAGGCTTGCAATCATCTATCGCGATGGATTTAATGAGCCTCCCTATAATGAGGGCTGGACTTCCGGGCAGACTCTTGATAAGCTGAAGCTTTTTTCCAAGTATTGTGAAGT
>Ga0209541_10003367_pt1 | contig 29424 bp, 31 predicted proteins | sample RifCSPlowO2_01_FD_184027 | JGI IMG/M metagenome (GOLD analysis project Ga0209541, IMG submission 184027) | Groundwater microbial communities from Rifle, Colorado - Rifle CSP2_plank lowO2_0.1 (SPAdes) (version 2) | ecosystem: Environmental > Aquatic > Deep subsurface > Groundwater | place... | reverse complement strand
ACTTTTAAAAGCAAAACTTCCTTATCACCGTTGCACACGATGATGATGTGAACACCCACTAAGGCGAAAGCCAATGAAGTACGGAAAGTAACTGCTGAGTGTGTACTTATGATTCTCAAAACAGGGTAGCATAAACAGAAGACAGGAAATATAACAAAATAACGGTAAAAATTAAAGTCATAAAGCCCCTTAATAATCTCAATTTTTTACCAGCGGCCTCCTTTGCCCCAAGCCAGCTACCCAACCAATAAAAGAAATATGTCAGAATCGCTATTGCGAGCAGTCCAAAAACCAAATAAAAAGGTGCAAAAACACCAAATGGCGGGTGGCCGCCAGTATCTAGGAAAGCAACAAGCGTCACAAACACAAAAAAGACTCCATAGGAGAGTACTATAGCAATTTTTCTTGATTTTTTGAAGATATCTGATAACATGATGATTAAAATTGGTATAAAATAAACAAGGTATGCTGTGAATATTCCGTATTCCGGCCCAGAATCTGGAGATAAATCATATTCAAATAAAAAAATCGCAGCAGAAAACAACAGAGAAGAAAGTGAAATAAAATATGCTAGGAAATGTTTAATGGGTATTTTGAAAACCATTCTAACCAAACATCTTCAGGTAATCTTCCTCTGCCTTTTCCTCGTGCCTTACCTTGATGACAGCATCGTAAAGATCTTTAGGCAGAATCTTTGTCCTGTTCTCCCTTATGGCAAAATAGCCTGCTTCTGTGCATACTGACCTTATATCAGCGCCTGAAAAGCCGTCCATCAGCTCAACAACCTTTTTTACATTTATCTTTTTGTCAAGATTCATGTTTTTGCTGTGTATCCTGAATATCTCGAGCCTTGCATCATTTTTTGGAAGTGGGACATTGATTAGCCTGTCAAGCCTTCCTGACCTTACAACCGCAGGGTCCAGTATGTCTTTCCTGTTTGTTGCACCAATTATCTTAACGTTGTCCAAAGGCTCGAAGCCATCAATTTCTGCAAGCAGCTGCATAAAAGTCCTGTTTACCTCCCTCTCGCCGCTTGTTCCCAATTCAATCCTTTTTGCAGCCATCGCGTCAATCTCATCAATAAACACAATACTCGGAGCCTTTTTTCTCGCGAGGTCAAAAATCTCGCTGACCATTTTCGCGCCTTCTCCTATGAATTTCTGCACAAGCTCTGAGCCTACAACCTCAATGAAAGTGGAGTTTGTGGAAGATGCAACAGCCTTTGCAAGCAAAGTCTTTCCTGTTCCAGGATGGCCGTAAAGCAAAATCCCCTTCGGCGGGTTTATGCCTATTTTTTTGAATAATTCGGGCTTTTTCAGGGGCAATTCAACAACTTCCTGTATCTCCCTTACCTGCTCGTTTAAGCCTCCCACATCATCCCAGGAAACCTTCGGCTTTTCAATAATAACAAATTTCTCGATGTTGAATTTTTTTGTTATTGGTATTTTCTTTATGATTGTAAGGTTTTTCTGCTCTGCCAGAACCATCTCCCCGGATTTGAGCTTTCCGCAGCTTTCGCCTATGTTGACAGAAAACTGGTTCCCGTTCGGTATTCTTATTATTGCCTCCTTCCCAAAAATGTCCCTGACTTCGCAAACCATCAAAGGAGGCTCCTTGAACCTGTCCAGCTCTTCCTTCAACTTGTTTATTGTTTCCTTCAGAATCCTGTTTTCCTCTTCAATCTGGTTTGTGTTTGCAGTATAGCTGTATATTACGCTGTCCAGTATATTTTTTTCTTTGGCAGGCATTTTCAATGTTAACTAATGCAGCTAGGTTTAAATATCTTTTTGTCAAAAACCACCAATTATAGGCAAGCTATGATTGGCGAAACCTTGCAACCATCCAGTACCAAGATGTGGTTTTTGAGCATCTCAAAAATACTCACATTTTTGATGATCATCGGAAATCTGTTGATTTCCGAGATGCTCGAAAATATACCATTATACGCAGCTACATTGTACTTACGCCCATCAGTTATAAACTGATGGTATATTTTCGACATGTTAAACCAGCAATTTTCCATTATCCATTATTTTTTTGTTGTCTATGAAAATAGTAGGTCTTCTGATAACACCATCAAGATGCAGCGGAACATCAACTTTGCCTCCAAAACCCATATTATTTCCTAGGGCAATATGGCAAGTTCCAAATACCTTCTCATCCTCAAGTACATGGCCGCTTATTTTTGCTTTGTCATTGGTTCCAATTCCAAATTCTGCTATATTCCTTGCTTCCTTTCCGGCACACCCCAGCAATTTCTTTATTTTATCACTTTTTTTGCCCTTGATATCAACAGCATAGCCGTTTTTCACCATAACTTTTATAGGGCTTTTTACCTTTCCTATGCCTGCAAATGAGGCATCCACAATGTAAATGCCATTAGCTGTCTTTTCCAAGGGGGCTATGTAAGTCTCCCCGGCAGGCAAATTCCCAAATGAGCCTTTTTTATCATAAATCCCGGCATCATCCCCCAAAGCCTTTCTTCCGGCAATGCTGAAAGAAAGATTCGTGCCTAATGTTGTTTTGACAGCTACCCTTTTGCCATTGTCAAGGATTTTTTTTATCTTTAATGTCCTTTTTTTCAATTCATCATAGTCAATATCAATGCACCTTTCCATCATCTCACTGTTCACTCCGGGCAATGTGACTATCCTTACACCTTTTTTTGTTGCCCTTATCCTTGCTTTTGTGTGGCTTAATGATTTTGATGTAACCATGATATTAACATCATAGTTCAGCATGTCATTTGCAATATCTTCAGGAGGCTCTGTCCCATGCACTTTAGGGATAGGAATCTCCTCCAATTCAACGCTGTCTGTTATCTTTAGGGCGCTTTCAAGGAAAGCGTCCCCTATCTTCCTTAGCTTAGAATCAGTCACAACCAAAACGCTTTCATTTTCCCTTAAGCCCATGCATTTTTTCAGAATAATGTTGGTTGCCTTTATCACGGACATTTTAAACTACAAATTTTCCTTTTTTTATTACCCAATGCTCTTTTTTATCCCTGCCGATGCCGTAAATATCCAGTTTCTGCCTTGGGCAGTTTATGACAATGTCTGTATGGTACTCTGATGCCCTGTCAGGCTCAAACCCGGAGCCCAGAGCAATATGGATCATGTTTGCTATCTTCTCGTTGACAATAAGGTAATCGCAAAGCTTTGCATTCGGGTTTGTGTTGATTGCAAATTCCCCGACCCTGCTGAAATTTCTTTTCTTCAGGTCTATGGTCTCCTGAGGAAGGCTTTTGTGCTTTTCCTGATTGAGGATGTTCTGCCATGCCTCCTTCTTTTTTTTCTCAAATTTTTCAATAATGTCTTTAGGGCCTGAAATGATCTTGTAGCTGTCGCCAAATGTTTCTATAACCAAAGGATTCTTATCGGAAAGAAGGTAGCTTTGGTCTATGCTTATGACAACATCCCCTACAAATGTTCCTTTCATTGATTCAGGCGTCATGAAAGCCTCTCCTCCCGGGATGTTTGCCATTGTGCCTGCCTTTATGCCCGTCTTTTTCAGATACTCCGAATTTATCTTCTCCCTTACATCTATATCAGATGTCTTTACAGTCCTTCTTTCGCCATCAGGCTTTACCATCACTATCTCAAGGTCTGTCTTATAGCCGTTTATCTTCTCACCAATAACCCTTATTATATCGCATTCATCTACGATGCCCCTTATCTTCATATCCCTTTTGTACATTGCCATCCAGTCAATTTTATTTGTTTCTATAAAGATGTCTATGGGTAGCGTTTCTGTAAAAGCCACTCTTGCAAATGGCTCTCGGTCGTCAAACTGCGTTTGCGGGTAAAAATCAAGCTTGTAGATAAACTGGCCAGGAGTCTGCCATCTTGTTTTGCCGTTCAGTGATGGGTATCCAATAACCTCTCCAAACAGGTGCTTTCCAGGATAGCCCTTTCCCGAGATGAAGAATGTGGCATCAACCGGCTCAAATCTTTTTAGATTTAAAAGCTTGGATACATTTTTGAACTTCCTGAATATCTCCTCATCCGCATCTTTGCAAAGCTCGCATCCAAGCAAAGTGGCCTTCAATTCAGAAATCCTCTCGCTTTTTGCGAGCATGGAATCCCTGACAGAATACGAGCTCATGCCCAGCTTTCTTCCGTCCTTTATTGCCAGCATCATGCTCCTGCTGATTGCATATGAGTCAAGATAGTGCCATAACGGATGGCCCAGCATGCTGTCTATGGGTATCAATGTAAAGCCTATGTTTACTTTCTCGTTCTTCTGGAGATTATATACCTCTTTCCATAATATCCTGCATGTTTCAAGGAGTTCTTCTGCCTTGTTTTTGACAAACCATTCTGTCCTGAATGGCAGGATGAAAGAGCCTTCAAATCCATTGGTTTTTGCTTCTATGACATAATCCGGCTTTTCAAACAATTTTCCAAACTGTTCCCCCATCTTTTTACCAACTTCGCTTATAAAACCAGCCAGGGCTGCTGCCTTTTCATCCTTAGAACTTTTCTTATGTTTATCATACACATCGTATACATCGTTAAGGGCTTCAAGGGCATCACTCTTTTTGTCTATGCCTGAGACGCCGATGTCGCCGCCAAGCTCGTGGATTGCCCTTGACAAAGGCGCTATAGAATAAAATGCCTTCTCATTGCCTATATCAAAAACTATATGGAATGACTTGCCTTTGGAGTCTTTAATGTTTTTTTTATACTCTTCAACAGCGTTCAAAAACTCTTTCTCGTTGTACTCCATAGTAAGCGGCAGAAAAGACTGATTTAATAAATCTTGCGGTATCGGCTGATTACTGTAAAATTTTTTGGTGCTTTTGTGAGTATGATGGGATTATTATTCATCAATACTGTATCCTCAATCCTTATGCCGAGCTTTTTCTGAAAATAAATCCCAGGCTCTATTGTAAAAACCGCGTTTTTTTGTATTTTGTCTTTTGAATTCAAAGTCAGATTAGGCATTTCATGGATTTCTATGCCCACACCATGCCCCAGGCCATGGGTAAAGTATTTTTCGTATCTCCCAAGCAATTTTGTGCAGTTATTGTAGATATTGCCGCATTTGTCATTTACCTTTATGTCTTCAATAATCTTATTTTGCGTATTTAATAAAAAATTGTAGAGCCCTTTCTCTTTTTTGTTCGGTTTTCCTATATACAACGTTCTTGTCATGTCAGAGCAGTAATCCTTGTATCTGACGCCGAAATCTACAACACAAAACCCTTTTTTGAACTGGATATTTTTTGGGCCGTAATGGGGCATTGAGCTATTGCTTCCTGAGGCAACTATAGGCGGAAATGAAACATCACAGCCCAATTTTTTTGACTCATATTCAAGAAAAGCAGCAGCTTCGCTTTCAGTTTTGAAATTCTTAAAATCATTAACAAGATCTGAGAAAATATTGTCTGCTATACTGCAGGCTTTTTTTATATTTTTTATCTCAACGGCTGTCTTTATTTCCCTTAGCTTCAGGCATTCCGCGCTTATATCAGCACTTTTAAAATTCCTGAGGTTCTTTTTCAATATCCTGTTAAAGTTCAATGTTACAAAGCCCTTGTCCAAGGCAATTTTTTTTGCTTTAATCCTGTTTTTTTTCAGCTTCAGCCTTAAAACCTCAAATAATCTCTTTTTTTCGCTGCTGAAGGTGTTTTTAAAGCAGCTCTTAGCCTTTTCATATTCCATTGCCGGGGCAATAAGGAACGGCTTTTTCCCGGGGGGTATTGCCAATACTCCCAGGCCGCTATAGCCTGTAAAATACAGCAGATTTGGGCTGTAAGACGAAGAATCCAAGCTGTAGAACAAGGCGAAATCAGCTTTTTTGCTTTTCAGTATGCTCCGGAATTCCTCAATCTTCATGCAGAGCAAAAGAATTAAATAATATTTAAATTATTCCTTTTGAAATGAGAAGGTACCAGTTAAGTAACGGCTTGACATTAATTTACGAAAAAAAGCCGGCAAAGTCTGTTTCTGTAGCGATTCTTGTGAAAGCAGGCTCAAATTACGAAAACAAAGATGTCTACGGAATTTCGCATTTCATAGAGCACATGCTCTTTGAAGGCACAATGAAAAGGAAAAACAGCAGGGACATTTCAAACGAAATTGAGAAGCTTGGCGGCGAAATGAATGCCTATACAACAACTGACAGGACAGTGTTTTTTGTAAAGATACTCGGAAAGCATTTCGATGCCGCTTTGGATGTTTTATCTGATATTATGCAGAATTCCGTTTTTGACGCAAAGACCATAGAGAAGGAAAGAAAGGTTATCCTAAAGGAAATAGACATGGTCAACGACCAGCCGAGGTTTTTGCAGTGGATATTCTTCAACAAAAACCTTTTCTCAAGGCATCCTGCAAAAAACCCCGCTTACGGCTCCATTCAGACTGTCGGGAAAATCTCCAGGAAGGATATCCTAAGCTATTACAATAAGTACTATGTTCCGAATAACCTTATCATATCTGTCGTCGGAAATGTAAGGAGCCTGAAACTGAAAATTGAAGAATCGTTTAAAAATTTTAAATATAAAAAAGCCCCGAAATACAAAAAAACTTTTGAGTTTGCCAATAAGCGCAAAATTTCCGTTTTAAGGAAAAAGCTGATTAATTCATACATGGTTTTTGGGTATAAGACCTTTCCCAGATTAAGCAAAGAGAGCTATACCCTTGACCTTATACTGGGGATTCTTGGCAGGGGCCAGTCAGGATGGATTTTTGATGAGATAAGGAACAAGCGCGGGCTGGCCTACGAAGTTGGCGTTAACCACGAAGCCTCTGTTGATTACGGGCATTTTGCAATCTACCTTAACACGGACAAAAAGAACATAAATCAGATAAAAAGCATCATCCTCGAGGAATTTAAAAAACTGAAAAAGATAAATGCAAAGGAGATTAATGAGGCAAAAACCTTTATCGAGGGCCAGTTCCTTATGGAAAATGAGGACAATTTTCAATTAGCGGATAAGCTGGCTTTCTGGGAACTGATAAAGGATGCAAAATTATTAAATGATTACATAAAAAACATTAAAAGAATAACAAACGAAGACATAGCCAGGGCTGTCGACAGGTTTCTGAACGATAAATACACTTTGGCAATAATACAGCAGAAATAAGGATTACCTTGTCACTTCAAACCCGCTTATAGTTTCAAACAACTTTTTTGCTTTCTGGTCTTTTTCAAAATGGTTTCTTACAGGCTTTACCAATTCATTTAGGTAAAAGCTTACGGCAGTCTTTAAATCTGCAGGATGGAGTTTTTCTTTTTTGTAAATTTCCTTTAACTCTTCATAGCTTTCTATATTTAAATTTCCGCCGAACTTTTCAGGCCTTTTTATCTCAATACTTTCGAATTTTTCAAAGATTATGTACCTGCAGTATTCTAAAATTGGGTTTTCTTCAGTTATTTTTTCAGGGCAGTATGCCTTGTTTATTTTTGATTTTATTTCTGCTTCGCTGTCATTCATGAAAATGGCTGTTTCGGGCTTTGACTTTGACATTTTCAGCTCAATTGCCCTTTCAACAGCGTCTTTTTCCCTGCTTACAGGACTGGTTAAGCCCATCAGCATGTGATGGCTTACAATAACCGGCTTGTAGAATCCTATTTTTTCTCCAAGTTCTCTTGCAAGTATTGAAACCTTTCTTTGGTCCATGCCCAATTGGCAGATATCAACATTCAGATGGAAAATGTCAGCTGCCTGCATGCATGGGTAAAATATCTGGGATGCCTGCTGGATTTCCGCTTCTTTCCTTCCCATTATCTGCCCCGTTCTTATGATCCTGTTTACTGTTGAGTTTCTTGCTATCTGCATTACCTTTTTCCAGTATTCTTCTTCCTTGATTAACTCATTTGCCCATACAAACTCAACCTTGCTCAGTTCCATTCCCGAAGCTTTCCACACTTCAATCATGTATTTTCCTGCTGCCTGTATTTTTTCCAGGTCACCGTTAAACTTGTTGTTTGCCCATGCGTGCCAGTCCGCAACAAGCATTTTGAATTTAATGCCAGCCTTAACCATCTTGTTTATGTTTACGGCCCTTAGAATTCCCTGCGCTATGTGAATTTTTCCGCTTGGCTCAAAGCCGTCATAGGCAACAATGTTCTTTTTTGTTTCAAGAAGCTGCTTTAGCTCTTCTTCTGTCACTATTTCTTCGCCTACCTGTTTTATGAGCCCAAGCTTTTGTGGAATGTCCATATGATGTTTAATTTTTATTGGATATTTAAAGTTTTGGGAAAGAATTTCCTCTTCAAATAACATCAACATCCCTTAAGCAGTTTAATATCAGCTCCTGGCAGCTTTTGAGCATTTGCTGCAGGGATTGGTCTTTAGTCGCCTGCTTTATCTGGTTGATCCTGTCCAATAACTGCCTGAAGAACCTTATTAAATCCCCTTCCAGCATGTTTGTGTTTTCTAATATATCAAATATGGTTTTGTTATGGTAGCATGGATGCACCAAAGCAGTCAGGCAATCAAGATTCCTGAATCTAGGCTCCTTGTTAAGATACGTATTTTCCCTTATGGCTTTCTTCAGATCGTTAAGGAACCTTGATTGGTATTCCCTGTAGAACTCTGTCTTTTCCCTGGATTCATAGCAAAGGCCAGCGAGGAGCATAAGAATCTGATATTCGTTCAGACCGAGGTAGAAATCAGTTGCGAAAAGCTCCCCCGTCAGTATCTCGTCCGAGTATATCATGGAGGAAAATTCCCCCTTGTCTGTCAATTTATTTTCCCCGAGGTAATCAAGCTTTACCAGTTTCTTCTTTATTTTTTCAAAGCTGTAAAAGAAAATATTTTTCTCAATTTTATCAAATTGCTTTCCGAACTTCTGGAAAGTATGGAAATTATTCCTCAGGATTGTGCCAATCTCCTGCTTGTCGTGGCCCTTAATCAGGTTGAGCGCTGTATTTACAGACAATCTGAACTGGGACTTTATAGGATCTTTGTCAATGTCAGTAATCTTCTTAATTGCACTGTAATCAAAATCCCTCCTGTCTATCATTGCATATGCAAAGCCTTCTTTATCAATTCCTCTCCTGCCAGCCCTGCCTGCAATCTGGAAGTACTCTTTGGAGTTAAGAAAGCGAAAATTAGCCCCGTCAAATTTTCTTAATGACTCAAAGCATACTGTCTTGGCCGGCATGTTTATTCCCACTGCAAAAGTTTCTGTAGTGTATAAGACTTTGATCAGGCCTTTTCCAAAAAGCTCCTCAACAAGCTCCTTGATTATCGGCATTAATCCGGCATGATGGAAAGCTATGCCATAGGGCAAGGTCCTCATCAGCAGCCTTGAAGATTCCAGCTCTTTTATCTCTTTTACGGAATTCTCAAGTTTTTTCCTCACAAAGGAACTTATTTCCGGGTTTGTTTCAAATAAATTTGCTTTCATCAGCTCAAAAGCGCTGTCCTGGCATTTTTTCCTTGAGAAATTAAAAAATAAGCATGGAAGGTTCTCTTTTATCTCCTTTATCAGGGCTATGTGGGAAGGGGCTTTTAGCCTCGGGCTTCTGAAGCGCCTTCTTCCCATTATATAATTATAATCAGGAATGCCTGCAACTTCCCTTATACCCTCCAGTGTTGTTATGCCGAGCTCCGAATCAAAGAATCTCTTTTCCAAAGGAACTTCCCTCTCATTATGCACAATGACTTCCACTTTATGCTTTTTTATGGATTCTATCCAGGATGCAAATTCCATGGCGTTGGGAATTGTTGCCGAGAGGCAAAGGAACCTTACATTGCTTTTTGAGAAAATTATGGACTCTTCCCATACATAGCCGCGCTCTATATCATTAATGTAGTGTATCTCGTCAAATATGACATAGGATATATTGTCCATAATACGATCCTTGCTCAGGGCCATGTTCCTGTATATCTCGGTAGTCATTATCAATATAGGCGCTGACTGGTTCTTTACTATGTCCCCTGTTAACAGCCCAATCTTCTCTTTTCCGAATTCTTTACAAAAATCCTTGTATTTCTGGTTGGACAATGCTTTTATCGGGGCAGTGTAAATCACCCTTATGCCCTTATGAAGGTCTTTATTGATTATGTAATCAGCTATCAGCGTTTTTCCTGAGCCAGTAGGGGCGGAAACTACAACAGAATGATTGTTTTCTATTGCTTCAATTGCCTGTATCTGAAACTCGTCTAAAGTAAGGTTCTTGTACTTCATAAAATAAAGAACTCCTGCTTATTTATTAAAATTACCTATAGGGGATATCCTCTGGATCAAAGCCTCTTTGTTCCGAAATCCCTATCTCTTGCTCTTCGCGCCTATGCCTTTAGTCATGCGGCGGCTCCTGTTGTATCTCCAGAACAGCCCGATATTCCTCTCATCTTCCTGCCTCTGCTTCTGCTGCTCCGGCGTTATATCGGGAGTGGTAAAGGTCATGATTGAAGGCTTCTCTTTCCTGAGCTTGGCATACCTTTCCCTCTTCGGGTTTACCTTCTTCTTCTTGTTTTTGTTTTTCTTTCCCATAGATGCAGCTATTCTGAGCATATTTATAAACTTTTACTTGGAAAATGCCACCACTTTATTCATTCTGGATGATTTTTAAGATAATCTTCTTTTCATTCAGGAATTTTTTATAATCCTTAAAATTGCTGAAAGCCCTTAAAAAAACCAGCCTTTTATTCCTGTCAACAGCATAAACATAGTGCGTTTTTCCTTTTATAGCCCTGAATATGTGGTTGCCATCAATAGTCTCTTCAAACTTATGAAGCCTTGTGAAGTGCTCATGCTGGCAGCCGGCTACCAGGCCAATGTCAAAATCAGGGGCATCCCTCAGGAAATGCTTTGAAATAATTACCTCTTTTATACTGGACCTTAGCTGCTCAAAGTGGTCATTGCAGTTCAGGCATTTTACCTTCTTGAATTCCATATACAATCATCCTTTATATTTCTTCATGAGCCAAAAGGCAACAGCTGAAAGCGGCAAAAGAATTAAAAAATGAATCACTAAAAACAGCAGCACAAAATCTTTCGGATAACCCTCGAGGTAATACCTGGCCTGGAGCAAAATGCTGACTGTGGCTGAAAAGGCCAAGGATTTTATCCATAATTTTTGTTTTCTGGCTATAATGAAAGCTGCAAATCCTATAACAGTGCCGAAAATAACCTTGTTCCTGAAATAATAGCTCGGGACATAATATTCCTCGCTTAACTTATGAAATAAAAAATCAATAAATGTGAAAATAATGATTATGGCAAGTATAGCGAAGAAAACTAAAATCAAATTTTTCCAATTTGGAAGTTTCTTTTTTTCTTTTTTCATCTCATTATGCTTATCGGTGTAATTTAGTTATAATTCTTTGTTTTCCTTATTCCATCCGCAGAACTTGCAGTCATCATTCGCTTCAGGAATTTTCTCTTTCAGCACTCTTAAAGCTTCTTTAAATATCTTTTCGGCGTTTTTTACGCTTATTTCCATCTTTATAAGGTCTGTGTTGAAAACAACATCACCATTGCTATTGACCTTATCTGGATGGTAGAATAATAAGTAGGCATAATCTTCTGTCTCGCGATTATTTTTTCTCAATAATAAGTTGTATATATTTAACTGGTTTTGGTAATGAGATGCTGTGTCCTCTTTCAATGGAAAGCCTCTTGTCTTGTAGTCCAAAACAATCAGTTTTTTCCCTTTTTTTAGGATATTGTCTATAGCACCCCTGAATATGTTTTTTTCCTTGTCTTCCCATATTATGCCTTTTCTGTTGTTTCTCCATTCTTCCAATAATTCCCTGTTGTCAAAGAGCTTAACATCATCAATATCCTTCAATTCTGGAGGCAATTTGCCCTTTTCCATAAAAGAATCAAAATGAGTTTTCAGGATTTTGTCCATTCCGCTTGGCAATGATGGAAAGATGCCTTCAGGCCTCTTAATGCCTTTATTATGCTGCAGCCAGAAGCACCTCTGGCATTCTTCCAATAAAGACATTCCTGTTGCTGAGAATTTGTATGGTGGCATTTTTTTAAACAACCTTTGTATCTTTCAAAGCATCATTGACTAAGCCTTCCACTAAATCCAAATCAATATTTTCATAGCCTTTTGATATCCTCTGCATCAGCTCATTTTTGACTTTATTTGTTATCCTGCTTTTAATATATTCGATATCTTTATCCGGCAGGGAAGCGTTTACAGGGTTTATCTTTTCCCTGTATTTTTTGGCTATCTCAAGGCTTGTTGACAATTCCTTGTTATATCTGCCAGCCAGTTCCTTATCCTCAGTAGCTTTTTCCAGGATTTTATGCATTACTGAATTTGAAATGTTCCCTATGAACAAGTCAATTAATCTTTTCCTGTTTTGGGCCATTTATGCTCTCCATTACCATATCAAATGTCTTTTTATAAACATTTTTGTAATTCTTCAAAAAATTGTTTTTGTCCAATATATTCTGCTTTATATCATTAATATCCCTTAAATCAAAGATTCTTATAATCTCTTTATCCACTTTTTCCTTATCAATTTTTTTATTCTGGAGGAATAAAGAAATGGCAACCATATTCCTGGTGAGGTAGTATTTTTCCTCCCCATTCAGCAAGCCAAAATTGTCAATCAGGCTCTTGCTTTTTAAGAGGTGCAGATCCAGCAGCTTGTAATTTATCTTATTTTTTGTTTTGTAGATAAACCTTTTTTTTGCAATGCACCTGCTTAGCATCATTTGATATATAGGATCTGTTTCAAGGCCCTTAATTAACGCTTTATCGTCCAACAGGATAATGTGTGTTTTGATTTTTATTGAATCTTCTATGCTTTTCCTTGCATATTCCTCATCTGCCTTTCCTTCGCTGATTATCATGACATCAATATCGTTAAAATTAAACCCCTTTTCCAGGAAAGAGCCCGTTATTATTATGTTCTCATTTTCAGTTATTTTGTCAATAATGCTTATAATTTCTTCCGCTATCTCCAGCTTTACAGGCTCTATGCTCTTTATGTTGTAAAGATACGGCTTTTCAACAGTTTTTTTCCCCTCCAAAGGCCTGATAATGACATAGCTGCCAGCGCTGAAGCCTATTCTGTTCTTCGGGATATACACCTGGTCCATTTTGCTCCCCTTGCTTATCTTTGCTATTAATTCCATATTACGTAATATTACGTAATTATATTTAAATCTTGCGGTTTTTGGCAGGGTTTTATGCTTGCCTGAGTTTTATGTAGTTTTTGGAAAAAGAGAAAAGTTCGCATAACGTCAGGGTTCCTTGTTATACGCCCCGACGACTGAAAGGAGGAGAGCGCAGCGTGGCACGAAGCGTAGCGGAGTGAGTCAAATTTGAATTTTTCTATTCTTAAAGAAAAGGGGATTTTTCGAGTTACTTATCTAGAATATTCCATTCCGGATTCCAAACAATTTCCCACAAGTGACCATCGGGGTCTTGGAAATAACCTGCATAACCGCCCCAGAATGTGTCTTGGGCAGGTTTGATTATATTTGCACCAGCTTTTTTTGCTTGCTCCATGACATCATTAACTTCTTTTCTGCTATTTACGTTATGCCCTATTGTAAATTCTGTAGGACTAGGAGAAGTCAGAGTAATTTTAGTATCATGAGAAATACTTTTCCTAGGCCAAAGGCCAAGCTTTACTCCATTTTGCAATTCAAAAAAAGCGACAGCACCATACTCATATTCTTTGCCTATAATACCCTCAGTTTTTAGCCCAAGACCATCTCGATAAAATCTCACAGATTTTTCAAGATCATCTACCCCGATGGTCAGAACTGTAATTCTCGGTTTCATATAAATTTAGTTAACGTATGCAATTATATAAATTCTTCGTTAGTGCTTCAAGAAAAATCCCCCTACAATAATTTAAGAAAAATTCAAATTTGATTGCGTATAACGTACAATATTTCACGAGCTTTTTTACCTCGATAAAATTGCCCTCGAAGTTTGAGGCAACCCACAAACTTCAGAGCGGAAATTTTTTCAGAGCTGTAAAAAAGTTAGGAAAAATCGGGAAATCGCTTGGCGATTTAGCTTTAGCGACCGATTTTTCCGTGAAATGTGTGTTATATTCTTTTTCCATACGAAGTGTGGGAAACCTGCGTCCGCAGACTTTTTTTATCGCCGAAAACTTATTGTTATCGTACTTTTTTATAATAAATCCGAGCAGAGCGAGACTAAATTCTAAATAGAAATCTGGGCTATTATACACTCTTTATTTAAATAATATTGACTGTATTAAAAAAGTCAAATCCCCCTGTGCATAGGTTAAATTCAAAAATGTAGACCATATTTGATGCACTAACCCAATAAGTAAAATCATAGACAGTAAAGATATATTAATAACCCCTCTTTTATTTTGAATGAATAGTATGAGACCAATTAAAATAAACAAAATAAAAGTTGTCATCATCATAAATACTATGTCTGATCCAATTCCAGCAAGTACTATTTCTCTTTTTTCTCCAACATCCAATGATAAGAATTTCTCCTTATCATAATCTGTAGCAAAAGCAGATTTGCCACTTGCCCAAGGCTTTAATGACTGGAAGAAATGCGGTATATGCAATAAAATATCTGGTTCATAAGTCATTTTAATACCATACTTCGCGGCAGCATTTATGTGTGCTCGTTCATGAAAAATAGTGCCAAGTAAACTTAAATATGGTAACAATACAACCATGGTAATAACTAAGAATAATAAAAAGGCAAAATAAGGATTCCAAGATTTATTTTTATTTATCATTAACTAAAAGTATACAATTTGAGTTTATAAATTTGTCTTCTGGTACTGACGATTCCAATAATTTTTTATATGGATACCCACTATTATCTAATATGATTGAATTTACTTCACAAACCTTAATATATTTCATATTAGGTTGCATAGGTGCTAGTATTCCGAAATTCCTTGAAGTATATCACAAAAAGAAGAAAAGAAAAACTAAAGTCACCAAAAAAATTGTATTTTTAGAAGGATTTTATATCCTTTTAGGCGGCATTTTTGCTGTTATTTTGGAACCGTCAAACGAACTTCATGCATTAATATTTGGTGCAACATGGGAATCTGTAATCATAGCATATATAGCCCGGAGGGAAAAAGATGGCAAATAAAAAAGGTCAGGCACAAATTGTATTTTTGGTGATAATAATAGCAATTTTTTATTTTATAAATCAGTCTCTCCAAGAAGAAACAAAGGAGCCTATGGTAAATATAGAATTAACCCAGAATGGTTGCAATCCTGTAGATTTTGCAATAAAAAGCGGTACTAAAGTTACATGGACCAATATAGACAATGAAGATGTTATATTATCTCTTGATAGAAGCGGAATAAGATTAAACGGAGGAGAATCATTTTCAAAAGTATTTGTTGAAAAACAACAGGTATCTTATAGATGTGGATCTAAGATTGCCTCAATTAGAGTTGAATAAATGAAATTCTTAGTAAAATCCTGACTAAATACCTAAAAATTCTTTTTTAATTTTTGGTTTAGTAATCTTTCCTGCTTCTTGGAAGATTTTAATCAGTTCTTCGTACGTTCCTTTACCACCAATAGAATCCCAAAAATCTCTGCCCATAACTACTGGTTCTTTGTCCATCTCAAACCATCTCTTTGGATGAGGCCATGTATAATTCTCTTTTGTCTTAAAAGGATTATCTGGAAGAGCATAAAACCCATCATAATTTTCTCCTTTTTTCATTGCATATATTTTCATTAACTTTTCTTTAGAAACTTTTGTCTGGTCACTATTTGGCTTAGAAGACTTCAATTCACAATACAATTTCTTATTTTTTGATTCTCCATAAATATCCACAACCACTGAAATTTTTATCTTTTCTCCAGATGCAGCCTCATCAATTTCTTTAAGCTCTTCTTTCCAATTTGGTTTTCTCCCTCCTCTTGCGTGTTCTAATTCATTTAGTATCTTTTGAATTGTCTTTAGCTGGGATTGGTAAATTTCACCTTCGATATGCTGGCCTCTCTTTGAATAGCCCCATTCTTCTTCAATTATGATTCTTGCAATTTCTTCCCAAACAGATTGGCCTAAAGAGGTAACGAAAGAACGCTCAAATTTACTGCCTTTTAATATCTCTTCCGGAAGTAATGCGACATGGAAAGGTCGTTCTTCTTCAAGTTCTTTTACATCAAAAGGCTCATCAATCGTTCTCCTCTTTATTACTCTATCTACTACCTTAATAATTTCATCCTTGATTTTATTTTTTGTGGAGTCTTTAAGCACCATTATTCTGAATATTCTCAATGTTAATATAAAAATTTGTGACTTTTAAAAACAACAAATTTAAATACCACCTGAATAAGTCAAGTTTTATGGTATTAGAAAGCCTAAAAGTTGAAGATGTATTAAAAGGTTTAAGTTCTGATACCAGACTTCTAATAATCGATTCCTTAAAAAATGGCCCTAAATCTGCTATACAAGTATTCAATGATATTTCTGATAATGCTGGAATTAAGAATAGAGAAACCATTTATAGGGCATTAGAGAGATTAGTAGACATACAAATACTTGAGAAGAAATATGATTTAAACACTAAAAAAATCTTATATTCAATAAAAAACAATACTATAACCCTAAGTCTATTAAGTGATGAGGTCTTATTTCAAAATAAAAAGGACAAATCAATAGAGAGAATTGATACTGAAAATATAGACATTTCTTTTTCCAATGTCCCACAGTATGAAAGAACCAAACATGTCCATGGGTTGCACCCTTATCAAGGGAAGTTCATACCTCAACTTGTTGAATATTTAATTAAAAAAAATAAATTCTCAAATAAAGATATTATCCTTGATCCATTTATGGGTAGTGGTACGACAATGGTCGAATGCAAATTAAGACACATTGATTCTGTTGGGTTGGAGATTAGTGAATTTAATTGCTTGTTAGCAAAAGTAAAAGTTAATAACTATAATATTAAAAAACTGAAAGAAGAGATTGATAATTTTGAAAAAAAATCTAAACAAGTAGATTACTCAAAAAATATAAATGTTTCTGAATATTTGCAGTCTTGGTTTAGTGAAGAAGCGCAGAAAGAATTACTACATATGGTTAATGTCATCAAAGATAATGATTATAGATATAAAAATGTTTTAAAGATTATTGTAAGCAGAATTGCAAGGTCAGCAAGATTAATGCCTCATTATAGCTTAGAATGGGCCAAAGAACCTGTTAAAGAGCCTTATTACTGCCACAAACATAGCAGAACTTGTTATCCTACAGAAAATGCTATAAAATTTTTACATAGGTACTGTTTAGATTCATTTAAAAGAATTCAACAAAGACACCAAATTGAAACCTCTATGGACAAATTTATAGATAATGGAAAAACATTTGAGAATATTAATGTAAGTATATTTTCCGAAGATTCAAGAAAATTTAAGTTACCCGTAGATAATATTTCAGGAGTTATCACTTCTCCGCCTTATCTTGGAATTATAGATTACCATGACCAACATAAATATTCTTATGAGTTATTTGATTTCAAATGGAACTTTGATAATGAGATTGGACCAAAGTCAAATGGCGGTGGAGCAAAAGCAAGAGAAAAATACAAGGAAGATATGATTAAAGTTTTTGAAAATTTACATAGCACAATTAAAGATAATGCTGTCGTTAATGTAGTAATAGGGGATAGATTAAATATGTACCCAGAGATTTTTGATAAATCTTCATTCAAGGTAATAAAGGTATTAGAAAGACCTGTAAAATGGAGAACATCTCTAAGGGCACCTAATTTTAGTGAGAAAGTATATATTGTAAAGAAAAAATGAAAAATGAGTCTGATTAAATCAATTAAAATAATATCGACTAAAGAGCATAAAGATGTATTAATGGAAGATTTGGACATAGTATTTGAATCTGTAAATTTTGCAGAAAGTGATTATAAACTGTCAGATTTTGAATCTGCTGAGGCTAGTGCAGATGATAAAAAAATTATAGAAAAATACAATTCAATGGTAGCCCTAACAGTTTGGGATAAATTAAAGGATATCAAGAATATATACTTTACTGATGAATATTTTAGTTTAGATGAAGATGAAAGGGTAAGCTATTTTTTTCATGAAATTTGCCATTTTATAGTATACAGCAAGAACAATGAAAGCGAGAAAATTCTAGCAGAAAGGCAAAAAATAGATAAAAATTGTAGAGATTCAAATTTTTCTTCTGGAGAAATATTAGCAAAACATACACATTGTTATTTGCTTACTTTATTTAATGAACAATTAACAGATAAATTGATGATAAAATTAAAACCAGAACTATTTATCAAAAAGTTAAAATCTTCAATAAAATCTCACTACGAAAGCATTGAATCTACAACAAATCTCTATGATTTGTATAATCAGCTTATAGATGTTATGAGGTCTACTGAGTTAATTAAAGACAATGAAAATTTTTCTGAAGAATTGAAAAAATTACAACAGGCAAAAGAAACCACCACGAAAAAACTAAAGGAAGAATGTGATGATGGAAATAGATTTAATGTTTATATGGAATTTAAAGAAAAATTACTTGTTTCCTATAAATCTGAGAATGCGTTATCAACAATAGAAACTTTCAATCAATTAATCTCAAAATTAATTTTTTGTTAACATATAATTTAAGTTTACATCGGACATTCAGAAAGTTATATTAGTTAAAAACATAAAAAGAAAAAGAAAGTAGCCCAGATTTCTATCTAAAAAAGTTTGTATAAAATACCAATTTTATGCGAAGATAACAATACTAAATTTTCGGTATGCGATAGCAACTTCATAAGCGATAAAAAAAGTGAATATAACTATCGTTATACGAACTTTTCATTTACTATCTGCTCTCAACCACTGGACATTCACCCATAAACTATTTAAACCACTTTCCTAATTTTGATTTATATGAAAATAAGCGTTTCAATGCTTTCAACTTACCTGTACTGCCCGAGGATGCTTTTTCTGCAGAAAGTGCTTGAATTGGAGGAAGTGCCGAAAGAAGTTCTTGTAATGGGAAGCATAAGGCACGAGTCTTTTGATATGGCAAACAAGAGGGAAGAGCCAATAATAACCGGAATAGGAAGCCTTGACTTCAGCTACATACTGCAGCTATACAAGCAGAATTACTCAAAATTCCTGAGGGAAATAATAATAAAAAACAAGCCAAATTTAAGGGAAGTGAATGTAAGCTTAATCGAAGCTTTCAAAAAAAGCTGGCCCTCGCTCATGACGGAGGCTGATTCAAGGGCTTTGAACGTTTTCAGCTTTATAGAAAAACATAATGTTTTCGGAAAAGAGTTATGGGAAAAATTAATCCCAAAAATAAAGTCGGAATTCAGGGTTGAATCAGAGCAAATGCAGCTGAAAGGCGTTATAGACAAGCTTTACCTCTACGAAGACAGCTATGTTCCTGTTGAATTCAAGACAGGAAAAATGCCCAGAGACGGCTTGTGGCCAGGGCATAGGATCCAGATAGGGGCTTATGCAATGCTTCTGGAGGAAAAATTCAATACGCAGATAAAAGAGGGATTTGTTCATTACCTTGATGCAGATGAAAAGAGGCATTTGGAAATAAACCCCTTCTTAAAAGAGGAAATAAAAAGCCTGGTTCATGAAGTGCAAACCCTCATTGAAGGCAGAAAGCTGCCAGATTACTGCCAGAACAAGAACAAGTGCAAGAAATGCAGCTTCAGCACAATATGCTATAATGAGGAAGAGATGGAAAAGCATTTAAAAATGGCGGAAATAATAGCCTAAAATGCGGCAGCATACAAAACAACAAGCGCAGAAATGGTATACAAGAATCATAGGGATATTTTTTGTCCTTGTTTTGATGACTTTAATCACTGACTATTCAAAATTGGGTCATAGGCCAGAAACATGGCATAAGATATTCCATGTTTTGCTTGGGGCAGTTGTTCTATACTATGGCTGGAATAACAGGAAATTCTGGAAGCCTTTCGCATTGGCCAATGGGGCTTTCTTTGCTTATATTGCGCTATTTGGACTAGCATTTCCTGATTTTGGCGGCTTGGACGCATTCAACAGGCTTGACACAATACTGCATGGCATAGTCGGTACAAGTGGATTAGTTATAGGCTTATTAAATGAGAAAAAATAGTTTGTTTAATAAATTCAAAAAATTTAAATATAACCTAATTTATTAGCCTTGTATATTTACTCTTGAGGGATTATAATGGCAGAAGAAGACAAGAAATTCTCAAAGCAGCTGATAGGAAAGACAGTTGTAAGCAAGACAGGCAAAAGGTTCGGCGAAGTTGGTGACCTTGTTTTTGAGACAAGATCAGGAGAATTAATCCATATGGTTTTGAACAATCCGACTTCCTACACTGAAAAGCTGGAACTGGAAAAAGACAAGGACGGCCATGTTTTAATACCTTTCTCTGCAGTCATTGCAATAGGTGACTTTATGGTTGTCGCTGAAGAAGACATTATATAGGCAAATTATTTAAATTAATCTCTATTCTCAGCTTCTATGTCTAACGCTATCTGGACAGAGAAATACAGGCCAAAGGACTTCTCAGAGATAAAGGGGCAGAAGGAGATAGTGAAAAGGGTAAAGGCTTTTGTTGAGCAGCAAAACCTGCCTCACCTGCTATTTGCAGGCCCTGCAGGTGTTGGAAAGACAACATTGTCATTAATAATAGCAAGAAAGATGTATGGGGAGGAATGGCACCAGAACTTCCTGGAACTGAATGCAAGCGATGAAAGGGGCATTGACATTATCAGGAACAAGGTGAAGGACTTTGCAAGGACAAGAGCAATAGGGAACGCGCCTTTCAAGATAATCTACCTTGATGAATGCCTGGGCTACAATTCTAAAATCACAATAAGGTCCTCAGATGGCAAAGTACAGGAAGTCAGAATAGGGGATTTTATTGAAAATTACAGTTTTGAAGATTATAAAGTTATGTCTGTGGATGACAATGGAGAAGAAAACTTTGTTAAGCTGGCTAATGTAATGAAGATTCCACATAAACAGGAAGAAGGATTTTATAAGCTTAAAATCCACAATAAAGAAATAGAAATAACCGGCAACCATTTGCTGATTACACCTGAGGGGTGGAAATCTGTAAATGAACTAAAGATTGGAGATTTTGTTCTGTGTCCATTGCCTCAAAAAGCAGGAAACACTATGGCTTATGAAGAAGTAAGCTACGATTTAGCTGCTTTGCCAAGGGAGATAAAGAAGAAAGAGCACTACATAGCAAACTCGCCAGAAAAAGCAGTTATAGAGCTTTTAGCGTGTAATAGCAGAGGATTAAGCAGAGAAGAGATAACAAAATTAAGCAATATATCCTCCTCCAAATTAACAAGCATCCTGAGCAACAGCAAGAATGAATACTATATACCCCTACTTAACTACAATATTATCAATAAAGAAAAAAACAAGTTTAATCTGATAGAAGACAAAAACAAAGCATTAAACAGGTTATACCGGGCAAAAAGAGAGCAAAACAAAAAAAATCATGCCTACATAGAGCAACAATTAAAATCTAGAGAATTGTACCCTATAAATGGAGAGAAGGCACTGGTAGCTGCTAGAATAATGGGGCATTTATTCACAGATGGCTGCTTAAGTCTAAAAACAAAGCAATTGTTTTTTTCCGGCATGGAAGAAGACCTTAAAGAGATTAAGAAAGACATCAATAAGTTAGGATTTTATGGTCTTGGCACTATTCGGGCAAATAAGTGGAGAAATGGAGAATGTTGGTCATTTGGAGCATATAAAATTGATTTGCTAAGCCTGTTTTACTCTTTAGGGGCTCCTGTAGGAAAAAAGACAGATACCTACTACCTATTGCCAAGTTGGGTAACACAAGGAAACAAAGAGATAAAAAAGGAATTCTTGGCATCATTTTTTGGTGCAGAAGGGTCTAATCCGAAGTTCCAAGAAAGGACAATTAAGCCTGTTGTGGTTGCCCAAGCAAAAAGGGTAGATTTAAAAGAAAATCTTAAAGAATTCCTTATTCAAATAAGGAGGCTCCTCCTTGATTTTGGAATAGAATCTAATATAAAAATATCCGATAGCGTAAAGAACATCAGGAAAGATGGAACAAAAACAACAGAAGGCAAGATATGGATAAAAAATTCAAGAAAAAATATCATCCGCTTTTTGGACAGGATTGGCTATAGGTACTGCAGTTATAAGGAGATTTCAGCAGAAAGAGCATTGCAATATTTGAAATGGAAAGAGTCATTAGGGAAAAAAGTGTACACTTTCAAACCAGTCCCTTATTTTGAAGAATGGCTAAAAAACCTTGTTGTTGGAGAATGCTCTTATCTTTATGTCACTGGCAAAGAAAAAATAACAGATCCTGAATATGTTTATTGTCTTGGGACAGAAAACCAAAAGTTTGTTGCGAATGGTGTAATAGTGCACAATTGTGATGCCCTGACAAGGGAGGCGCAGCAGGCATTAAGAAGGACAATGGAAAATTATACGCAAACATGCCGGTTTATTCTGTCAGCAAACTATTCATCAAAAATCATAGACCCTATACAGTCAAGGTGCGCAATGTTCCGCTTCAAGCCACTGGAAAAAAAGGATATTTTCACAATTATAGAGAAAATAGAAAAAGACGAGAAAATAAAGATAGATGAAAAGGCGAAAGAGGCATTATACGGGATAAGCGAAGGGGATGCAAGGAAAGTTGAAAACATCCTGCAAAGCTCGGCAGCAATAAGCAAAAGCATAACAGATGAGATTATATACAGCATGGCCTCTGTTGCAAAGCCCAAAGAATTGAATGAAGTCCTGAAACTGGCGCTGGAAAATAAATTCATAGACGCAAGAAACAAGCTATTGGACATAATGCTCAATTACGGCTTGTCAGGGCAGGATATAATCAAACAAATACAGAAAGAGATATGGAATTTAAGCATAGAAAACAGGAAGAAAATGAATTTAATAGAGAAATGCGGCGAGATAGAGTTCAGGATGACAGAGGGCAGCGACGAATTTATACAATTGGAAGCCTTGCTAAGCCAGATTGCATTAGCAGGAAACAACTAAGAATTGTCTATCAGATGCTTTACAAGCACTTTCGTTTCCTTGTCATCATTGTAGTTGTAGTCTAAAGTAATCTCCATTGGCTTTTCGAAATCATTCCTGTTAGGATCCAAATCCTGGGTGCATGTAACAGTCCTTTTTCCGCTTACAAGAGTAACATGGCCTGTTGTGCCTCCATCAAGGCCCGTGCACCTTAAATTGCTTAAGCCCGTGTTTACAGTGACCTTAACCCTGTCTTCCTTTGACCTTCTTTCCCTGGCTCCTTTCGGGCAGTCAGCATCCGGCGCATCAGAGGCCCCGGACTTGAAAATAATCCCGTTGGAGCTGTGCGTTATGTCAAAGCTGAAGCCTATCTTGTCCTTGCCTACAACACTCTGCTTGAAGTTTGCAGCATGGACAGGAGCTCCTGAGCTATGCATAGTCTTGGTCTGTGAAGGGTCGCAAATTGCATCATCCCTTACATTCACCAAATCCTTTAAGATGCATAAAGTAGCTACTGCTCTTGTTTGGTATAAATAGCATACATCAGCCCTGAATGTGAATTCCTGGTTGCCCTGCAATGCCCCGGGAAAGTTAAAAGTTTCAGCTTCATTCGGGAATGCTACAAATGAGGTTATGCCTTCAACAATGTTTCCTTCTGCATCCCTTTTCTTTGCTGTCAGGTCATCAGCAGGGCTCTTGTCATTCAAATCTTCTGGGCTTGAATCAAAATCCTGTGGCAAAATCCCTATCAAATCCACCTTGACCTTGTCTTTTCTGATATCAAATTCTCCGTCATTTCGAAGCTTTACAATCGCGTTAAAGTCAAATGTGCCCCTGTCAGTTACTTCTTCTGGAGGGCTTCCCTTCTCAAATTCTATAAAAAGGCCTGTTGAGCCGCCCAGAAAAGGCGTTTTTGGAGCAGCTCCTGAGCTAGTTCCCTGAGACTGGCAGGAAGCAATAAGAACCAATAGCATCAAGCTTAAGGCAATAAGCGCAAATTTTCTGCTCATAATTTATCCCTCCTTTTGAATATCCATACTTATTTTAATAGTTTTATTTAAAGGTTTCTGTTTAAATTAGCCAGTGGGGACATTGATTATCTCAACAGTTTTTGAAATCGAGTTCCTGTAGCCGTATAAAAGCTCCACGCTTAAAGGAGTTGTAAAGGCTGTTTTTATCTCCTCCCTCTTAGGAGCGCTGCATACAATAAAGCCCTCATTGTTGAACAATCTGGCATAATCCCTGCTTCCATCAACCTCGGCAACAGGCTTGCAGCTGTCCTTGATGCTCTCGTCCGAAAGCTTGACATCAACAATTTTAACGAGGTCGATGTCTTTCCTGTCAAGTTTTTCACTGCTAGGAGCAGGAGCGCACCTATTTAACTTATCAACGGCTATCACATCCCCTCCTCCAACATTCTTGAAATAAATCTTGAAATTAAAGCTGTTTCTCAAAATCTCTTCCTCTATTCTCGTTACTGCAACTGGCGCTCCCTGGTTTGTCAGGCTGACAGCCTTCACATCACATATCTTTTTTTCCTTTGTCAAGGAAAATGGGTTAGGATCTATGCATACCGTAGGAGTTGCCCTTGTAACATAATTATAGCATGCTGTAACAAGGAAGCTCGGCTTGTACCGGTCAATCTTAAGGTTGCTGATATCCAGGCTGCCTACAAACTCCGCGCTGTCATAGCCGCCTTCAGGATTAAGGATATTTTTTCCCTCAAGCGACTTCAGGCTCAGTGATATTTTTGGATTTTCTTCGCCTGAATCCTTATTGTCCACTCTCCAGTTCGGGATAAGCTTCGGGTCAAAGCCGCTCAGAAAAATAACATCATTCTCGCTCCACCTCTCTGATTTATCCGGAGCCGGGTAAGTCCCCCTGTTTCTGACCTCAATCAATATGGGTATTTCAACCTGGTTGGAATCAGCAATTAATTTGTCCGGCGGGTTGTTCGGCAGAAAATTCACAACCAATCCCTGCGTTCCTGTAAATGCCTGCTCGGATTTTGCGCCTTTTGTCTGGCTATTTTTGCACCCTGCCAGGATAACAATCAATAATAAGAAAGCAAGTAATAAAACAACTTTTTTATTGTTTTTATAATGCATAGGCCTAAACATTTTAATTACGTATAAATAATTTTTGTTAATAAACTTAGTATCTTAACGCTTTTTCTATTGTCATTTCTTTTGATACTGTGAAAGTATAGCCATAGTCGAGCTCTACCCTTAATGGGGCTATGTAGGCATCTTTGTTCCTGTCAATGCCTTCTTTTGCAGTGCACCTTATAACGCTTTTTTTGTCTTTTAGCTTAATGTAGTTGAATGCTATGTCAGCAGCCTCGTCAACTTCAGTGCCTCTTGTCGGTGTGCAATCCAATTCATCTTCTGAAAGAAATCCCTTGACAGACAATAAGTTGAATTCCTTAAATCCCAATGGCTGGCCAGAGCACACCAAAGGAAAGCTTCCTGGCTTTATTACTTCCCCATTGCCTTTATTTTCTATGTAAATCATGAACTGCGGCTTTACTATGTTGTTATCTACATCTGGCAGCATTCTTGTTTCTATTTTTGTTATTGCTACAGGAGCACCCTGGCCATTAGCAAAATTCAAATCCTGGGCTTTGCACGCCTTTTGCCCAGGCCTCAAGCCGTAAATATCAGTGTCAACGCAGATATCTGTTCCAAGTTTTGTGCCATAATCATAGCATGCAGTAACCAAAACATTGCTTTTTCTTGACTCGCTTTGAGCCCCGATTCTTTTTGTTTTCAGGTTTGCCTCAACCAATTCCTGCTCCCCTCTTGGACTTAAAATTGATTTTCCTTTAATCTTGAAGGAAACGCTTTGCCTGTCAGTGGCCATTGCGACCTTGTCTTCGAGATACCTAAAGCTGTCTTCGCTCATTGTAATGTAATCCCTTTCAACACCGACTGACAGAATGCCTCCAAAGGCGTTGTCATTCCCGACATCCCTTGCTCCTTTGTTTTGCAGCCTCATGATTAGTGGAAAGGGGGTGTCTTCAAAGATTTTGTCAGGAGGCGCATTTTTCAGGAGCTCAACAGACAATCCATCAAAGCCTTTTCTGATGTCCAGCTCTGAAATCGGGGTTTGGGTTCCGCTTCCGCCTTTGCATGAAGTCATAATTAACAAAACAAACAAAACCGCGATTAAATGTTTTTTTTGCATTTTTATTTACTCCTGAAAAAGCCCTGTGAAAACCTGGAACTTATTTGAGTTTGCCTTGTTGCCCGCATTGTCCTCCGCCTGAGCATAATATTCGTATGTATCTCCTCCGGATATGCTGCTATCAGTATAGGATGTAGTTTTTGGTGACTCTTCTTTAATATTTATATTATTTCTGAAAATCCTGTATAATTTTACATCATTGTTCATCTGCCCGTCGTCAGGAGATAATTCCCAGCTTACCCTGACCGAATAGCCGTCAAAATCAGCCTTGAAGTTTGTTGGAGGTGCAACGCTTGTATCACTCACTTTGCTTTCTTTGTAGCTTTTCCATATCCTGTTTACTTCCTCGACATAATTCAGGTCAGCGCCTGCTGCGCAGCCCAAGCCGTTGTAAGCTCTTATTGCCATGTCCCAGTCTTTATAATTTAAGTATTTTTGCTGGTATGCAGGATCCAGGCAATGAGCCTTTACATTGATTTCGTACGATGCATAATTACCTGCATACTGGTTGTAATTATTCTGCAAAATCTTTATTCCTGATTTTATGTTGCAATTAACGTCAAAAATTGTTTCACTGCTTCCGCAATTATACCCCGTTTCAGGATGAACCTTAATATTAATCTGCATCACGCCGCAGCTTCCGAAACTATTGCATACAACCTGCTCTTTTTTATTGCAGGTTAAGCTTCCATCATAGCAATGATTGAATTTTCCCCTAGTCTCCCAGTTAGCGACTGCCAGAGCAAGGAAAGGATCCTGGAAGCCGGCTTCATTCGCTGTCTGAATAATCTTTTTCTCAATCTCAGTGCCTCCAGCGTAAACCTGCCCGGTTGGCTCGGACTTTGGGCCTTTTGGCGTTTCTACGTTGACGCTAACATCCTTTTCAACCAGATAATCATACCTTGCCTTTACCCTGAATTCCTTTGTTGTTATTGGCGTATTGCCTAAAACTTCATCAGGTATTGGATTAAACCTGCAGCTGAATGACCTGAACCTGTCAATATCCTTGAATTCATTCTTAATGCTGATCTTGTTCATATTCAGGGCGTATCCGGCATATTCGTTATCCTGGTCTTTAAACAGGAATGTGCATTCAGACACGCATTTTTTGTAGTTGGCCTCGCATTCGTTTTTGCAGCTTTCATAGGATGTTGCGCCGCTTTCTTTTTCTTTATATCCATCACAAACCTCAAGGCATGGTTTTTTGACAAAAGCCTCGCACGAGCCCTTGTCAGCGTCGTCTGTGCAGCATGAGCCTTCCCCCCAGCTGCATCTGTTAAGGGTGTACTCCTTGAATTCCCTGTTGCAGTCAGTCTCAGGAGTCATTTTTATTCCCTTGGGCATGAAAATAACCAATTCCTTGAGCTTCTTAATCTTGCCCTGCCAATCCGGCCTGTTTTCAAGCGTAATGCCCACTCTAGGGGATGTAATGTATGCATTGCTGACTCCGATTAATGGTGATGTTGTTTCCATTCCAATTGCAACAGGACCGTTTGTGTAAACAGCAGTAGGCTTTTTGTCCTTAATGCCAAATTCGTCGAAAGGGTCTAAATTCTCCCTCGTCATGGCCCTCAGCCTTTCCCTGTCGATAAAGTAAGCCTTGAGGAAAGACATGGTGCCAAAGTTAAATTCAGCGCCGACTGTTATTGTATTTGAGCCTGTCTCTAATTTTGAAAATTGAGTTCCGTGCGGGTTCGCAAACCTACATTCAAACCCCTGCTCCTCGAGGGTGAATATTGTAAAGGGCTTTTGCGGGTTTACAGAATCAGCGGGCTTTGGCACCTCATCCTTTTTCCTGTAGCACCCTATTTTTATGTTAACGCCATCATCCAAAGTCCTTGCCTTGACATTGCCCCACACTATAACAGGCTCGTCAACATAAAACCTTGGCTCTGCAGCCTTGACATTCTGGAGATAAACTCCCAGCGGCTCTGCCTGGTTTTTCTCGACCTTGCCGCGGTAATAGCCGCCGCTTGCGTATTCAAGCTGGGCTTCTATACTTGACGTTACTCCCTTGATATATTTGCCTACACCAGTATTAATCTTCTTCCACAACTCGTTTAAAGGAGCTTTTTGGGCTTTTGCCTCTTCAAAGTATATGCCGCTTTGAGGCAAACCATCGGCTATTGTAAAAGTTGTTATCAGAACCATAAGTGCGACAAAAGCCAATGCAGTGAATCCGGAAGGGCTTTGGGCAAAAGTCCATAATATAATAACTCCGCCGAGCAGCGAAATGTACCTTATAAAAGGGATGAACTTAAAAGCAGTGGAAAAAATGAAAAAGTCAAAAAACAGTAAGGCTGCGATGCAGATAAGCGCCGTGTCCATGTCCATAGCCTGCCTTATGAAAAAAAATCCGAACAGTATGATAAAAAGGAAATGAAGGACAGCTTTTGGACTATAAGCCCAGCTTGGATTGGAAATGAAAAACACCATGGCCAATGCAAACAATGAGGAGGCAAATATTCCCATCGGGTTAAAAGACCTTTCCCTCAGGTACTTGACAGCAATGATGGATACCGCTACCACCAAAAACAGGTCAAACCAGACGTTTCCGAATGTAAACTTGCTCAGCCAGTTGCTCCAGAAGTCCTGCGGGTTGAAGTTGAATCCGCTGTAAACGCCGCCAAGATACGGCAGATCCCAGATATCAATGATCCACAGCATTATCGCCAGAAAGGAAAAAACCTTTCCGAGCAATTTTACTGATGACAGGTCTATGCTTGATGAAACCGACCTGCTTGCAACGCCGGCGCTTCCCAGCTGCGCGGACTTGCCTGAAAACAGCTTTTTTGTAAAATAGCGTATCTTATGATTTTTAACTTCCATTTTATAATAATGACTAGCTTGACAGAATTCTTCCCAAACACACCTCTTTATCTAATCTTCTACTTCTACGCGGATTTCAACAATCTCAAGCTCCGTCCTGGGCCTTATTTCAATGAAATTGTTGCCTTCCCTGATTTTGTCTTTGATATTTTTGCTGTAAAATTTGTCTTCCTGGTCAAGGCTTAAAAGATGGTCGTTGATGTTTATGTCAGCCCTCTTCTCCTCATCGCCGTTTACGAACTCTATTGTGAGTGTGATATCCTTGTTTTCCTTCTCAATCTCGTCTAATTTTGTCTCGTTGATCTCAAAGAAAAATACCTTTGTCTTTGTCTCCTTTGCCTCAAATTCCAGCTTTATCTGCTCAACAGAATAGCTGCCCCTGTTTGTCTTAAAAATAATGTTGTTTGAGCCAACCTCAAAGACCCCTGTCGGGACAACCTGCCTGTAGGCATCCTCGCAGACAGGAACGGCTGAACAAACAT
>Ga0209541_10003366_pt1 | contig 29426 bp, 27 predicted proteins | sample RifCSPlowO2_01_FD_184027 | JGI IMG/M metagenome (GOLD analysis project Ga0209541, IMG submission 184027) | Groundwater microbial communities from Rifle, Colorado - Rifle CSP2_plank lowO2_0.1 (SPAdes) (version 2) | ecosystem: Environmental > Aquatic > Deep subsurface > Groundwater | place... | reverse complement strand
ATTTGATGCAGGCAAGCCAGCGGAATTCATTCTTGTTGATTTCAACCAGCCGATTGCCAGTTTGAAGGAAGAATTAATAACAAAGCTTAAGGAAAAGATTGCTGGCATAGAAGTTGCATTAAGCATCGCTTCTGGCACAGGAAAGGAGCATATGGCCTTGATATCAGCGTTATTGCAGCTGCCAGTAGGAGTAAGATTTTTTGCACTGACAAAGGAAGGCATTGTTGAGTTGTAAGAAGCAGTTAATTCTTTGTAAAAAGTAACCTTAAATTAGGGATTTATGCACAAAATAGCTATAGAAAAACAAATATAAACACTGATTATTCATTTTCTCCATGAAATTACTTGCATTTACAGACATTCATGCCGACTTTGATGCAGCGAGAAAAGTATGCAGCCTTGCAAAAAGAGAAAGGGTTGACTTGATGTTGTGCGCAGGGGACATGACTCTTTTTGGCAATGGATTGCCTGATATGATTAGAATTTTTGATATAGGAATCCCTCTATTGATAATAGCCGGCAATCACGAGACATTCGCGCAGATTAACAATCTTGAAAAGAAATTTGATTTTATTAAGAATATTCATCTAAAGCCATTTAAGAAAGACAATATAATCCTTTTTGGATGCGGTGGGAGCGGGATAACGCCAAACAATACCCCTAATGAAATGAGGGAAGAAAATTTCAGGGACATGCTTTCAAGGTTCAGGAATGAAAAGGGCAATCTTATTCTTGCAACGCATGAGCCGCCCTATAACACAAAACTGGATTTTATCGGCAAGCATAAGGGAAGCAGGCAGATAAGAAAATTTATTGAGGAAAACCAGCCATTGTACTCAATATGCGGGCATTTCCATGAGAATGAGGGCAAGGAAGATAAAATAGGGAAGACAAAAATAATCAACCCAGGACCAAAAGGAAAAATTATAGAGATATGAATTCAAAACCTAAGAAATTTTTATAAACTCTAATAGATTACTATTAATATGGAAAAACCAATTATTGCTACAACGCTATCTGGATTGTTTGTTAAGTCAGAACCATGGAAGAAAGCCCATATTCTTTGGTATGAGGAGAGAGAAAGAGAATTAAAAGAGGGAGGTAAAGATACCTCTGCTGTTGAAGAATGGAGAAAATTATTACAGGAATATCCAGAAAGGGAAAAGAGAGAGTACTTTAAGTTTGTTGATAGAGTTATGGAAGCACTCTACTCAGAGTTGTCAGATAAAGAAAGAACAATAAAAGCCAGAAAAACATTTTTCGATTCTGTATGCAGGTATATTTCAGAGCATCCGAATGTTAAAAATGAAGATGTCACTAAATATTTTATTTCTTTAAAATATAAATACAGATTAGCACTGATAACAACAAATAAAAAAGATTCAATGGATAAAATTTTATCTTTAACAGGTTTATCAAATTTGTTTGATATAATTGAATCGTCTATGCCTGATGAAAAGGATGATAAAACCATAGTTTTTGATAGATTTATAAAATCTTATGGGAAACCACTTATTTTCATAGGGGGAGATAAAAAAGACAGCTTTGATTATTGTGCTAGATACCAAATACCTCACGTGTTTGTAAATTTAGAAGGTGGTGAGGATTTAGAAGATGTTGAAGTAGTGCATAATTTAAATGAACTGGAAAAGAGATTAGAAAAACTTTAAATTTTTAAATCTTCCCTGCTTTTTCCAAGGACAACAACTCTTGATTCAATCTTTTCATCAAGCAGTTTTAATCCTGTCAATGAAGAAATATTTTTTGCAAATTCTTTTACTTCAGAATGCAAAGGCATCCTTTCATAACCGAGCCTTTTTCTTGAAAATCCGACGGACATGAAGCCCTTGACTTCGACAAAATCTGGTTTTGCCTTTTTTATCAGCTTTGCATAATTTTCTGCTTCAATCATGTTTAAATCCCTGACAAGAGTCATTCTCAAAACCCTTCTTGTTTCAATCTTATGCAATAAATTTAAAGTTTCATTGAATTTTTTCCACGCATCTTTTGCATTACTTCTTACAATCTTTTTGTAAAGTTCTTCACTCGGCGCATTTAATGAAACATACAATTGTGTTGGCAATTGCCCCTTTTCATTCATTTCCTTTATTCTTGATGGAAGCAAGCCATTTGTAACAAGAAATGTTGTTTTTTTTAATTTTCTCAACTCACTTATCAGTTCTCCAATAAAAGGATATATTGATGGTTCGCCTGCAAGTGAGATTGCAAACTGATTTGGCTCAAGCGCCTCTTTTAATTTTTTCTTATTTACTTTTGGATTTCCCCTGAATCCGCTCAAAAGTATTCTTTGCTCCCTGATGCAATCCTCAATAATCTTTTTTGGTTCATCAACCTCTGATTTTTTTAACTTGTCTCCTAAAGTGTATTCCACTGCTCGCCAGCAATGCATGCACTTGTTCTGGCACCACGCAACGCTTGGCGACATCTGGCAGCACCTGTGAGAACTAATGCCATAAAACTTCTGCTTGTAGCAGTAATCTTCATTCAAAAGTGATTTTTTTGTCCACCTGCAAATCTGGACAGCAGAATTTTCACCCGCAATGCCGTAATGCTGCCTTCTTAATACTTCTTCTACCTTCTTTGTTATCATATATCCTATACAGGAAGAATGAATTTAAATTTTTCCAATGTCAAGAACACTTGACAAAAACCACATACTTTAGTATGTGGTCGTGTGTTCTTGAGCATCCAAAAAACCCACAAACCACTCAGAGTTTTTTTGATTAAGCCGAGATAAAAAAATAAAAAATCAGAAAGAGCAATAAAAAATAAAAACAAAAAAATAAAAAAAATTTAGAGAAAATGCTTATTTATTTCTTCTTTTTTTTCTTCGCCATCTTAAAAACCTCTTTTCAATTGAAAATTTTGTTAATTAGATAAGTCGATGTTTATTTAAATACCTTTCTATTTTTTTTGAGAATTTAAAATTTTCTGCTTTTCAGGATAAAAAATACCGTCGATAAATTTTAATTATTTTTCAATGACGGAAATGTTCATCTATTTTTCGCATTTCCGAGCATCCTAAAATCCTTTTTTTATAAAGGATTTTTTGATGATAAATTTTTTCACAATAAATTTCATTTTCCTTCAAAATTTGATATTCCAATAAAATTTTATGGACCAGCTGAAACTCAGCCTCTTGGTGCATCTCTCCTGTCTCTCGTCTTTGGCTGCTTCTTTTTATTATAAGAGCATCTTCTATATAAATGTTGCTTTCTTGCGAGGAAATTTCAAAATCTCTTATATTTACTGGCTCTTTTCTTTGTAAAAAAAGAGAAGCAAAGGCAGAGGTATATTTTTCTTCTTCATCCTCTTGATCTCTTTCTCAAGAGAGCTGTAGGAGCCAAATAAGGACATCTTATAAGAGAATTCAGACATTCTTTCCCTTAGCTGAGGGAATTCCTGTATCAGCTCTCTTTTTATCCTTATCAGGCTCCAAGTCCGAGATGTATCTTTGTAGGTTATCCTGCCTTCACTTTCCAGCACATCATGCCCAGACTTCAAAGGTTGTTTTTCCATAAAATTCTGGAGAATAAGATTATCAGAATAATAGTTTATTTTTTATCCTTTGATACTTCTTCAATAATTTCTTGCAAGAATGATTTCAGTTTTGTTGTAAAATCTTCAAAATCTTCTTTCTTGAATTCCTTGATTACTAAATGCTTAACTTCATCATAGGAAAAGCCAAGATTCTTAACTTTTTCATTATTTAATATCAGGTTGTCTCTGTATTTCTCATAGTTTTTTATAGCAAAAACTATCTTGTCTTTCACCTCTTTTGTTAAGTCTTCTGGCTTTACACCGAACTTGTGGTAAATGAAAAACAAATCAATAGCATCCCTTGATTTAATCGCCTTTCTAGTCAGCAGGGAGCGTATTTTTTCAGCAACTATCTCTTTGACATCATAAACAAGCATCTTTTTCTTTTCATAAAATGCCAAAAATTCCTGAAAATAGATTTTATCCTCTTTTGAAAGAGCATCCTTCAATAAAGGCAGGATTTCTCTCAGTTTTGCATCAAATTTGACTATTTCTAGAAAATTAACCTGAATCTTTACAAAAGAGGGAGCATTAGTAAACACTGATTCATACCATACTTTAAAAGTGACTAGCTTGTTGTTATTTCCCAATTCAACATATTTTCTGTCAGACTTGTCAAAAGCAAAGTCTAATCCTATAGCCTCTAGCTGTCTGCCAAAACCATCTATCTTTTCTTTGCATATCTTTTTTATCTGGTTTGTTGATTTATTCTCAAATAGCTTCTGGTTAGCAAATGTGAAATCTAAGTCTTCTGAAAATCTAAAGTAATCTAAATAGGCTTTTGCAAGGCAAGTTCCTCCTTTGAAGGTATATTCTTCCAGATTAAGCTTAGCAAGCAATAAATTAAGATAGAAATCTTTCTCAATTAGCTCAACAGCCTTTATATTGTTTTTTTCCTTAATAAGCGAGAAAAATTCTTTTAGTTTGTCTTTGTTTATTTCCATTGCAATATCTCCTTGATTTTTGTCTTTACTGCCTTGTTATATCTTACAGAGTACTTTAATATAATCTTCTTGTCAAACTTATATTCTTTTATGTCTATATCTTTTTTTAGGTAAATAAGGTCTAACAGGGTTTTTTCCAGGCTGCTGTAGTTTATAATCACTTTATTGCCTGTTTTTATCTTTTTGATGCCAAAAAATAGTGAAGGATTTAGTTTAATAAAGAAAAACTTTGATCCTGCAATCTTCATAGGTTTAACCCTGTTGAACTTGTCATTAATCACATAATTGACTGGGAATACCTCATGGGTGAGATTTAGGAATTTTAAAGCGGAATTTAAACCAAGATACCACCTAATTCCTTTAAGATTTAAGCCAATAGACAACAGCTCATAGGGGGAATATCTTATTGTCTTGAACTTCTTCTCTTCATAGCTTCTAAGATAATATATTCCTCTAAAAATCGTAATAAGATACCCTTTATTAAGAAGGAGTTTTCTGATTGCAAGCCTGTTAAAACCATACTTCTCTGCTATTTTATCTATGTCGCCCCTAGTAAGGATTTTGCCCTTGTGCTCCCTCAGCACAACGTCAATATTATTCATATTATATTTCCTCCTTTTAGTTGAAATATAATACAATATATAAATGTTTCTTTGAACTATAAACTCAATCTAAGCCATAATAATATACTTTTTGTATAATTCTGACTTAAGTCATATCTACTTTTCGTAATCTATTGAAATTTCAATAATATTATTGATTTATCAATACTTAACCTTTCGGTTGAAGAATTAGTCTTCAATTTCTAATATTACAATATTTTCTGAATCAATATGCTCTATCTTGTTTAAGCTTCTTATAATTGCATCGACTTTTCCATTTAATTTTGGTTTCCCAATAGTTATTTCTAATTTTGTTTTTTCATTTGTATAAGAATTATAAAATAATTTCTTCTTCCACAAGATAGAATCTTTAGCTATAATTATTATCTTATTTCCCATAACGCTATCAGGAACAAAAATTAAATCATTTATTCCATCAAGTTTTTGAGAGTTATTCCTATAATCAATTCTTCTGATAAAATGATTGGAAATTTCCATATAAAACTTAGTAGAAATCAAGACAAATGAAGGCTCTAACATAAAATATTTTGGAAAGTCATTAATATCTTCCTTTTTTAGATGTACTCTCTTTATTTCATTTTTAGGAGAAGCAGCCTTTACTTAAAAATTGTCTAGTGGAAATTTTTGTACAAAAAAATGTACATTTCCGTCGATTGCCTTCTATAAGCCAAGAAAGAGATTTGCACCACGAGATTGATGGACCCGCTGGGATTTGAACCCAGAACCTTTCCGCAGCGAACGGAACGTCTTAGCCGTTGGACCACGGGCCCGGATAAATATTCACAAACCACATCACAGTAAGTATTGCAAATATAACAAGAATCAGTGTTGTTGCAATTTTAAAGATTATCCCGGCCCATTTTTTTGATTTTGTTATTGCAAATGCGGTAAGGTAAAAGACCCTGCCTCCATCAAAAATTCCCAAAGGGAGCATATTCACAAGAGCGATGCTTATATTCAGGAATATAATCCACCATAGAAGATTATAGATGAACACGATGAGCGAGGGATTCACTGCCGGCATGTAGAACAGGTGAGGGTCCCTTAATTTCTCGCCTATTTTTCGGGCATAGGAAAGAATTCCTTTTGCAATACCTTGTGTCTGGGCATCTGAAAGGAATGCTATCCCAAGAATTGCCTGGCTCTTATTATCCTTGCTTGCATCAAGGGCAACAGCATAATTTCTTGTTTTGTAGTCCTTATCAATCACTTCTATGTTTATCACTTCATTTGGCTTATACTTCGCTATTTCCCTCTTCAAGTCATTAAGGCTATTGATTTTGACAGAATTAATCCTGTTTATTGCTCCTGAGAGCCCTGTTCTTATTGCAGGCGTGTTTTCAAAGACAATTATTTCCCCGCCTTTCTTTATGTTTGCTTCCTGAATTTTTATCAGGCTTGTCATTCCAAAAAATGTCTGGTTATTTGCAGTTATCTTTGTGAGATTCACAGATTCAGAATCCATGCTCATTGCCAGATCATAATAATTGGCATCAAAATTCTTAAAGGCATCCAGCAGGTTGTCTATGCTTTTATTATTCACATCAAGATTCCCGACTTTTGTTATATCACTTGCATTAATGCTTGTCGTCATATAAGTGTCAAATAAGACTCCTGCGGGAACAAATAATACCTTCACAAAGAGGAGCATTATGGCTATGAAGATTATTGTTGTGACAAGATTTGCAAAACTTCCTGCAGCAAGGACTGTTATCTGCGCCCTGCTGCTTTTCCTTCTCAGCTGTTTTTCATCCGGCTCAACAAAAGCCGCGATAAACGGGCCGAGAAAACCGAAACCGGTTGATTTGACTCTTACCTTGTAATGCCTTGCAAATATTCCATGAGAGAACTCATGAACGACTGCGATTATCGCTATTGATGCAATCCAGTATGTGAAATAGAATGGAGGCAGATAGCTTACCTTAAATACCTCCGTGAAATATGGGAATATGGGCATTATCGGGGGCACTTTGATAACCTTGAACAATGCAGGCAGCTGCACCATTATCCTGAGCAGCTCAAAAAATAGCCATACAGATAAAATCATAAGCAGATAGCCGGTTGCAGGGACAATATATTCCATAACCCTGAAGAATTTCTTGTATCTCGAGCCGACATAATTAATTAATTTTAATCCGACTTTAGTCGGGTAGAGAAAAAATATCTTGCCCTCAACCTTCAGGTTTTTCCTTTTTTTGATGAGGAAAGTTACAAAGAAAATGCAGAATGCTATCAGGAATATTATGTCATAATACCAAAATTTCATTTTAAGTTGCGATTAACAGGAACTGCTATTTCTTCCTCATTGGCCTGAATGCCCTGCTCTTGCATTTTCGGCATTTGACTTTCCCTTCAAGTATCTTTCGGGATTCTACCCTGACTTTTGAGCTGCAGTTCTTGCAGATAAACAAGTTCTTGAATAATCTCGCCTGTGCTGCAGGAATTTTTACCATTTTTTATTTAGCCAACAACCCTCTTTATTACTTTTATGCCTTCAATGTCCCAGTACTCAACCTGAGAGCCCTCTTTTATAGTGTCCTTCACTTCAGGGGATATAATTACTTCCATTGTCTCATAACTTTCAACATCCATTATGCTTGCCTTTTCCTCCAATAGGTTAAGGATCTGACCTCTTCTTTTTTCAACCATTGGGACTTCCATTCTTTCATCGCCGGGTTTTATCAGCACCCTTTTCTTGTCATCAATCAGCCCGATTGCCTCTATCCTGCATTTTGATGCGCCATGCTTTCCTGTTTTGCTTATTTCAACACTTCTTACAGTGCAGGATACCCCGTCTACAATTATAAAATTTCCATCTTTCAAGTCATGAGCGTTCATTAATTTGAGTGGCATTAGGAAGACAAATTAAAAGCATTTATAAAAGTTACCATTTCAATTTCTATCTTATTGTCCGGACTTTTGATATTTTTTTCCTCTTTAAATCTTGTCAAAGTCCCGCATATGCGGCAATGCCGCCATTTCATCTCCCTTTGCAAAAGTTTATTAATTTAGGTTTTATTACTGGCTTGTATGGCAAAGATTGATTTTAAAAAAGAGTTAAAGGAATTGTATCAGCCAAGCAAGGAAAGTGTTTCTATTGTGCAAGTGCCTAAGATGAATTTTGTGATGATTGAAGGCAGGGGAAATCCTAACAACTCAAAAGAATTCCAAGATGCTGTTGAAGTATTATACAATCTTAGCTTTACAATAAAAATGATGCCTAAGAAAGGAGAAACTTTAAAGGGATATTTCGAATATGTTGTGCCCCCGCTTGAAGGTTTATGGTGGACTGATGGCAAGGAGTTTGATTTCAAGAATAAAGATAAGCTTAAATGGAAAATAATGATAATGCAGCTAGACTTTGTTACCCAAAAAGTCTTTGAAAGTGCCGTGAAAATAATCAAAGAAAAGAAGGATTTATTTGCATTATTAAAGGTTAAATTTGAGTCTTTAAATGAGGGAAAGTGCGTCCAGATTCTGCATTTAGGCTCGTATTCCGAAGAACCAAAAAACATAGAGAAGATGAAATCCTTCATGGAAGGGCATAATCTTGTTAAAAATGGGCTTCATCATGAAATTTATCTGTCTGACCCAAGAAAGACGGCTTCAAATAAATTAAGAACAATTCTAAGGCAGCCTGTAAGGAATAAATGAGCAAAGAGGGATTTTAAGAAAAACTTAAATAGTATAAATTATATCTGAATTAGAAGATTTGAGAGGTCAAAAAATGAAAGAAGGACTAGATAAAAACAGGACAGGGTTAACATTGGGAATATTTTTCATGCTGCTGCATTCCTTGTGGGTTTTTATGATAGCAATAAGCTCGCAATTCTTGCAGGGGATGCTTGACTGGATTTTCAATGTGCACTTCTTGAGGCCGGTTCTCACTGTAACACAATTTAACTTAGGCAACGCATTCCTTCTTGTCATTCTGACATTTGCCTGCGGTTATGCAATCGGATGGGCTTTCGCAGCAATCTGGAATTTCCTTGGAAAAAAGGGGAGATAGCATAAAATCAATTTTTTTCTTTAGTCAGAAGATTTTTAAAGCCCCCTCAAATAAATATGGGTATTGAAAATGGGACTAAAAAACAATGATTTCATTGAGCTGGACTTTGTCGGCAAGGTAAGGGAGACAGGAGAGATATTTGACACGACAATAGAAGAGGAAGCAAAAAAAGCCGATTTGCTTAAAGATGCAAACAATGAAGACAGGAAATTTGAGCCGTTGAGGATTTGCATAGGGCAGGGAATGGTTGTCAAGGGACTGGACAAGGAGCTTGCAGACAAGGAAACAGAAAAGGATTATGAAATTGAATTAGGGCCAGAGGATGCCTTCGGCAAAAGGGACATCAAGCTTGTCAGGATAATGCCATTGTCTGCATTCAGGGAAAGAGGCATAGAACCAGTTGCAGGAATGATGCTCGCATTGGATAATTTTCTCGTTAAAATCTCGGCGGTTACATCCGGGAGGGTGATAGCTGATTTCAACAACCCCCTTTCAGGCAAGCATATCATTTACAAATTCAGGATAAAAAGAAAGATTGATGATGCAAAAGAGAAGGTAGAGATACTCTCTGAATTATTCTTTGGAAAGCCGGAAAATATTTCTATGGAAAACAACAAAGCAATTATAGAATTAAAGATGAAACTGCCAGAAAACATAAAAGAAGAGTTCGTAAAAAAATTCAAGGAAATTTTAGGCATTGATGTGGACATCAAAGAATCTGAAAATAACAAGCCAAAAGAAGAAAAAGAGAATCAGGGATAATACTGCTTCCTGTTTTTGAACTTGTCATACTTGTTTTCTATCTCGCTCATAACATCCTTCATTTCTCTCTTGGGTTTTCTCATCTTGGCATATAGCGTGATTGCTATGACAAGGACAGCAAGTGTTATCATAATAACACCAAGCATTCTCAAGTCCTTTTTTCCCTCGCATTTGCCGATGCAGCACCTGCCTTCGGGAAGGGGTATTGAATTACTGCATATCTCCTCTTTTTTGCATACAGAGCCATTGTAGTCCCTGCAGGTTTTATTTATTACTGCAGTTATGTTTGTTATCTTTACCTGAGATTCATTTTTTGTGAATGTTATATTCACAGGAAGCACTGCAGATATCCCTCCAGATGATGCTTCTATAAACCCCCCATAATTTCCAGTCTTCTGCGATTTGAACAGCAGATTAATCACAACTTCAGAGCCGGCATCTATCTCGCTTATGTGCAATGATGTAAGGTTAAGGATATAATCCAAATCCCTTGAGTAGGATATTGAAATGCCCTTTATTACCCTCGGGGCAAGGTTCTTTATTGCGACAGGAATCAGATTATTCTCTTTTACAAGCATGGTTGCATTTATCTCCTGCTGGATGAACTGGAAGTGCTCTTTTGGGACTTCAGGAGTAAAGTTGGTTATTGCGCTTTTGTCTGCAATAATCATAACAGGAATTGAATACTGTTCACTTAAAAATTTAGAGAGGATTATATCTATATTCCCTGTTATATTGTCCGTTATCTCCTTGTTGCCAAGCTTGGAGGGTATTGCAAATTCTATCTTTTCTTCCCCATTTGTTTTCACAGCAAAATCTTTTCTTGCCTTGAATGGAAGGAAATTTGCAGATGCGGTCAAGTCAACAATGCCTTTATTCTTTACAAGGACTGAAATATTAGAATTCACTTTTGCCTTTATCACAGCAGGATTAATCGAAGAAATTGATTCTATCTCACTATTGGAAAAAACAAATGCAGAAGACAATAATTCATTTGTAAGGTTGCCGTAAATGTTTTTCTTCAGCCATTCCTTTCCCTTCTCTGCCGCATCATTCTCCTTTGCCTTGCTTAAAGCCCATACAGCAAATACTGTCGATTCAATATCCTGAGATGTTTCTTCAATCAGCGATTTCCTTGTCCAGTAACCGTCATTGTGCTGGTTATTCAATAAAAATTCTTTCAGCTCGGATTTTCCAAAATACAATGCAATCGACTTTTCCTTTGTTGTCTGCGCATTCTCTGCAAGCCAGTCAAGGGCTTTTGACTTGTCCAGCCCTAAAGCATCCAAAGCAAGTATAGAATATGCAGTTGCCTCTGAATTGCATTCACTCCTGTAAGAGCTGCCAAAGCATTTTTTGTTGTTTAATGTTGCGGAAAAAATATCTCCCTGTTTTTGCATTGGGAATTCATGTATCTTGCCCATGTATGTATGCAGTATCTTTGTGTTGAGGACAGAGCAGTTTGCAATCACGCTTACTTCATCTGATTCTCCTTTTAAGTCAAGGGCTATAGTATTATCCCCAGATGTTACATTTTTCAGTGTTTTTTCAGAGTTAACATTAATTTCGCACTGGGAATCACCGGCAGAGGTTATTACAAGGTTCCATAACCCAACATCTAGATTATTCTGGGCATCAACAAGCCATGATGAATCAGAATCAACCGAGCTTTTTTTCAGGGAGAATAATGCAAGGGAAGTGTCTTTTGTATTGCATGATGCAGACGGCCAGCATCCTGCAGAGTCCTTTTTAGCCAGCAGTGCATTCTTTGCCTGCAGGAAGAGAGAGTTATCATACGCAAGTGCAATTAATGCAAGTGAATTGCTTTCTGTGCCAAGAGAAGAAAATTTGCCTGCTGTTTTTTCTGCAATATCCTTATAGAATGAAGTTATGCTCTGTTTTATCTCAAATGTTTTTTCTTTCTCATTGCCCTTTAATACGCCGTCTTCCCTGTAAAGTGCATTTTTAACTGCAAAGGTATAATTTCCAATTTGCTGGGGCAAGTCAACATAAACCCAGTATTCCCTGTCAGAGATTTTAAGAAGATAAAAGGCAAGCCCGACTTCTTTCCCGTCCTTCACAAAAAAGATGTTATTTACTGTTAATGAGCCGATAAACTCTCCAGTAATATTTGCCTGGAATGTCTCTCCTGAAAAATAGGAATCCCCCAAAAGATTTATCTCCATTGCAGAAACAGACGGAACACATATTATAATTCCGATTATAAACAAAAAAAGCAGATATTTCATTTTCCTCTTTTCTTACCCCTTATTGATTTAAGGGTATATGATATAATTCTGAAGAAGAGATTAATAAATTTAACTAAATTATACAACTTTAATCCGCCGTATCAAACAGTAATTTTATAAATCGCTTATACCAATTAACAATATGAAGATAGGATTCCCCAATAACCCAAGGAAAGATATTGCAGAGGAAATAAAGTGGATTGGCAAGAACAAGTTTGATTTTGTTGACTTATTCTTAGAAGAAGATGAAGCAGTGCCAGAAAGAATTGATGTTGAAAAAGCAAAAGAACTTCTTAAAAGATACAAACTTGAGACAGTTGGGCATACGGCATGGTATCTGCCGATTGGCTCACCTGTGAAATCTTTAAGGGAAGCGGCTGTTTCAGAGACAAAAAGATATCTTGAAATTTTTTCGCAATTTAATGCAAAATATGTGACTATCCATGCTAACTGGCCTTCTGGAATGTTCTCAACACAAGAGGGCATAAAATTCCAAGTTGAAACACTTAAGAAACTTGCAAGAGAGGCAAAAAAATATGGTATTATCCTTGTTTACGAGCCAATAGACACTTCGCAAGATGACATCAAGAGTGTTTCTGAAATTTTGAGAAGGGTTCCTGATTTATACTTGCATATTGATATTGGCCATGCAAATTTATTTGGGAGAAAACCTGAACAGTTTATTAAAAAATTTCATAAAAAATTGAAGCACGTTCATCTGCATGACAATAATGGCGAAAAAGATTTGCATATCCCTATGGGAACAGGCAACATTGATTGGAAAAACCTAATTAAGATTTTAAAGAAATACTATAATGGAACAATAACCTTAGAGATATTCTCCAGAGACAAAGATTATGTTTTGTTAAGCAGAAATAAACTAAGAAAATTATGGGGATAGTAAGTTAGCTGATTATTTATCTTCCGCTTGATTCCTTCAGCCTTTTCAGCGTTTCATCAAGTTGTTTGTCTGTCTGGGTTCTTCTTAAAGAGGGGTTCCTATTCAGGGGGCTGTATGAAGCAAATCGTGCAGGCGGCCTTGCTTGGGGAGGCGCACCCGGGCGTCTTGAGTATGCAAGCCCTCCCTCAGAAAATCTCGGCTTTCTCTTGAATTTATCCCTGAACAGGAATGCGACCACTCCTGCAACCAAAATTAATATTACTATGAAAAATATCCATCCTTTATTATTTGTTTTTGAAGGGATAGAAGCGTTTGATTCCTCGCAGCATACATCCCCCTTGTCAGGGCAGCTGTCGGAGTTTGACTGCTCGCCATCAAGGCAGGAATTCGGCCTGCACACATAATTGTTGCTTTCGCATACATTTGCCTCTGCTTTTGTGCAGTATCCCATGCAGCAAATCCCCTCGCTTGAGGATTTTGTTGTGCCCTCGCATATGTAATCCAGTGAACTGTCGCATAGCAAGCCGCCCATTTCATTGCAGGTTCTTGTTTTCTCCTCATATTTCTGGTTGCAGCAAACCTTGAAGGAGGAATCCTCGCATGAATAGTCAGGAATCCTGTTTTCAAAATCGCAGTTATAGCTCTGCTCGCAATAGAACCCATAATCAATGCATTTCAATTCAGTCTGGGATTCGGAAGGGAAAGGGATATATGCGCCTTCCTTAGGCCATATTGAAAATAATAAAAATGCAGTGTCCTTCTTGTTGCTCCCCCAGCTTCCTGCTGTGTCTCCTGTCTGAACCTGTTCGTTAAGGAGCCATGCCCTTGTATTGAATTTCTTTTCAAAGTTATATGACTGCAAGGCAAGCATTGCGAGTGCTGTATCATAATATTTGTCATAAGGAGTCAAGTCAGCCTGCCAGTAACCGCTTTTTCTCTGGAGATTAGTCAATGAAGTGACATAATCCTCCTGTCCTGTCAGAAGATATAAGAACGCGTCAGGCAGCAGGCGGGTATTGCTGTCTTTGTAACCAACAAGATAAGGCAGGAATATGCTTATGTCCTGTTTTTTTATAAGCGAAAGCGCAGTCCACGCAGTTGCCTCATAATTGCAGCTGCCATCCTGCTTGATGCATACAGAGCTTATTTTCAATTCAGCATCGCCCTTTGCAGACTCCCTTTTTGTGTCGCTTGAGATATAAACTGTTGTTGTGCCTGGTTTCTGGTAAAATAGTGAGGCAACAAAATCCTTGTCGCAGTTGATTGTAAATGTTTTTTCATAGCATGCGCTTGATATCTTGAACCAGTAATTTCCATAGCTTAACGCCAGGCATGAGCCAGCCGGCTTGTTCACTTTTTTGTTTGTGCTGAGTGTGACATTGTAGGTGAATGAATCATAGCTTATTGTGCATACTGATTCTTCGCTGCTATCCACTTGCATGAACCATGTCATCTCTGTCGGCGTGCCGTTCTGGGACATGAGCCATTCATCTGTGTCTTCTGTTGCAACCCCGATTCTTGCAAGAGCAAGCGATGCGAGCGCAGTTTCCCTTGGCTTGCATGATGCAGACGGCCAGCATCCTGCAGAGCTTTTTTTATTGGACAATGCGTCTCTTGCCTGTGCGGCAATATTATCATCATATGCAAGAGCAAGCAATGTAAATGCAAGGTCTTCTGTGCTTGTTGTATTGTCTAATTTTCCGCTGACTGAATTAGAAAGCCAGTTGTATGCCTTGTTTATCCTCTCTGCTTCTGATGTCTCATTTATTGCTGCAGCAGCCGACACTATTGAAAGAGAAAGAGTGATTAGCATTATCGATGCAGCCAAAAAAAACAACAGCCTGGTATTGCCCATAAAAAACTATGGTTAAAGAGATTTAAAATCCTTTCGTTTGAATTTAATACTTCTTAATATCCTGTCTGATAGATATTTCTTATAATATCTGTTTCTATAGAACAATGCTTAAAAATTGAAAAGCCAACCTTTAATATGGCAAAAATAAGCCCAAAAGTCTCTGAGAGTTTGAGCGAGTATCTTGTTCTGACTGACTGGATTGAAGCTAAGCCAGAGGAAGTTTCTCTCAAGGCAAATCTTGGCAATATCTCTTTGCAGTATCCATTCATGACTGCAAGAATGCAGTCTGTTGTCGGGCCGGAAATGGCTGTTGCTGCAGGGGGAAATGGAATTTTGACAGTAATACCAAGAAGCCTGAGAGACGAGGACAAGCAGGCAATTATTGATGCAAACAAAAAAGCCCGCCTGAGCGAGGGGAATATAGAATTCCAAGAAAATCCAGAATCTGCAAATCCAAAAGATACACTTGAAGAGGTTGTGAATAAGGTAGAGAGAATAGGGCATTCTGTTATTCCCATCATTGACAGGAAATCAAAACTTTATGGCGTATATGTTCATAATCCTGATAACCCGCCTATGGTGCCGCCTAACACGCCAATAACCGAAGTTATGCTGCCGTTGGAAAAAATAGGTGCAAATGAGGGAATTAATTATTTTAAAATTGGGGATGAGGACGACACCAGAATCAGGGACATGCTTTCAAAAGGGGACAGGAAATTTATACCCCTCGTTGATGAGAATATGATTCTTCAGAAGCTTGCATTCCTGCATAAATTCAATACAAATTATATAGGCATTGCAGTAAGCACAAGGAATAATCTTGAAGAGGAGATTGAAAAATGGGGCTCCCAGGTTGATACACTGACAATTGATTCCTCAAATGCATGCTTCAAGGATGCTATCAAGATAATAAAAATTGCAAAGAAAAAGTTTCCAGAAAAGCCATTCGGGATTGGTAATATAATAAATGTAAAGGATTTTGAAATTTTTGCTGGCGAGGGGGCGGATTATATAATCGGGGGAATGGGTGTTGGCTCAATATGCCAGACGGGTTCCCGGAGGGGGAATGGCAGAGGGCAGATGACAGTGGCAGCAGAACTTGCAGAGGCAAGGGATAATCACAACAAGAAGAAAGGGCGTTATGTTCCTCTTGTTCTTGACGGGGGAATAACTAATGTGAAGGATATGACTGTTGCGCTTGCATTTGCTGATTTTATAATGATGGGGAATTATTTTAACAGATTTTATGAAGCTGCAGCGCAAAAATTAAATTCAGAGAAAGAGCCCACATCTGAGGAGAATCTCATAAGATATGTAGAGAGCTGGGGCGAGGGCCACCCAAGAGCGAGGCTGGTTGCCATGTATGGCCTGAATTTCAGGCATGTTTTGTCTGAAATGCATCCAGCTGACATATCAAGGGTTATTGAGCGTTACGGGCATTCAAGCATCTCCAGTGCTACAGTTGAGGGAATTGTAGGGGCTGTGGAATACAAGGGAAGGCTAAAACCCTGTGTTGAGAATGATGCAAGATATATAAGGGCGACAATATCAAATGCGGGTGCTCGTGACTTGGCAAGTTTCAGGGAAAAGGCAGTGATTGAAAAGGCCTCTTCAAGAACAATTCTTGATATGCTGCCTCATGATGTAGAGGTTACAGAAAAATAAAAATGCCAAACACAATATTAATAGGAATGCAGTGGGGGGATGAAGGAAAGGGAAAAGACATAGACATTCTTTCGGAGCAGCATGATGTTATTGTGAGATACCAGGGGGGAGGGAATGCAGGCCATACAGTTGTTATAGGAGACAAGAAATATGCACTTCATCTTATTCCTTCAGGAATATTAAGAAAAGGCAAGCTGAATATAATAGGAAATAATGTTGTTATTGACCCAGTCAAGTTTTTAGAGGAAGTTGATAGTCTAAAAACACAAGGAATTGAAGTAACTCCTGAAAATTTATTGGTTTCTGATAAGTGCCATTTAACATTGCGCTATCACAAAGAACTTGACAAGGCCAAAGGAAAAGCTATAGGCACAACTGGAAGAGGCATAGGCCCAACTTATTCTGACAAAGCATTAAGAATAGGTATCAGAATTTGTGACTTGCTTGATTTAAAAGGTTTGGAAGAAAAAGTGACAGAAAATGCCCGTCTTTCAAATCATATCTTAGGTTATTATAATGCCCCTCTTCTAATTATTGATGAGGTAATAGAGGAGGCATTAAAGTCGAGAGATAGGATAATTCCTTTTGTAAAGAGAGATATAAGCAATGTAATATCAGAAAATCAGGGCAGTTTATTATTTGAAGGTGCCCAGGGAACTCTTTTGGATATAGACCATGGCACTTATCCTTTTGTCACAAGTTCAAACACGACAATCGGAGGGGCTTATACCGGAACAGGCGTTTATGTGGATTTTGACAAGAGGATAGGAATTCTGAAGGCTTACACAACAAGAGTCGGCAACGGGCCTTTTCCCACTGAACAGGATAATGAAACAGGGAAGAGATTCAGGAAAACAGGAAATGAATTCGGGACAACAACGGGCAGGCCGAGAAGATGCGGATGGCTTGACTTATTTGCTGCAAAGTATGCTGCAAGAATAAATGGGATAAATGAGATTTCATTGACAAAACTTGATGTGCTGAGCGAGGATAAAGAAATCAGGATATGCACTGCTTACAGGGGCGAACATGGAATTACGGTAAACTACTTCCCTTCAACAGATTTGGATAATTATCTTCCTGTTTATGAAACACTGCCTGGATGGAATCGGGATATAAGCGGGGCAAGAAAGGCAAGTGAGTTGCCTAAAGAAGCCATGAATTATATAAAGACAATAGAGGATTTTCTTGAAGTTCCTGTCAAAAGGGTTGGAGTAGGAGAAAGAAGAGACCAGACAATAGAATTTTAGATATATTATTCCGCAGAATTTTTCTTATCAGATTTAGTAATTTTCTTCTTATTCGGGAATCTCGCCTTTCTTACGACATAATTTATAGGGTTCTTTACAAGCTTGCATAACGAATCAGGATTGCAGACAGCAAGGTCCTTGTAATTTGGCTTGTCGCAATTCGGGGGAAGAATTGCCTTTTGCCTCTTGAACCAGAAAAGCTGTGATTTTATATAACCCTCCCGCAATTGCTTGTAGTTCTTTTTGTTCCATTCTGTCACATTCTTTTCAATCTCATCATTGTTCATCTGGATGCTCTTGAAGAAATTAAGAAGAATGAATAACGCCCTTTTTCTTCCGTCCTGCTTCACGCCGTTTAATATCGCCTGTATGCAAGGGGGATATAATGAGGGGGATAAGTCCTTGATATTTATTTGGACCTTAAATACTCTTTTATCTGTCTCTGTTGATTTAATAGTCTTCCTTTTTCTTTCCGCATCAGCATCAAGAGCCTCCATTACAAGTTCTTTTGCCTCATTTTCCTCTGCTTCTGGAAGATACTGCTTTGGAACTGCAATGTCAGGCTTTGCCCAGCTGGGCTGGAAATTTTTAATTTGTTCTGGCTTTATTACTATGCTTGATAATCCTGACTTCTCGTGAAGGGAATACGGCATTCTGAACAAATGCCTTGGGCTCAATAAAATTGTATCCAATTCTATAATAGAAAAAGGGTCAAATTGTTCTATTTTCTCAAATTGGTTAGGATTTTCAATAAAACTGTTACCACAGCTTATGCACTCTAAATCTTCTATTTCTCTTTCAATAATTTTTTTACCAATTTCAGTCCTTATATTTTTTGTAGATTTCATAACTCTCCCCCCACAATTTTTACATATTTTTTTCATTAGGTTCTCCTTTTTTATGCCTTTTATTTCACTAATCTCTTTAATAGGGGTTAAGGCAAGAATCCTTTCACTAAGTTTCTTTTCAATCCTTTCTATAAGATATAAGGAAATGTATCTTGGTATCTTGGGGAAAAGATTTTTTATTTCTGTTTCTCCTATCTGCTTTGGAAACGCCTTCCATGGAATGCATATATGAAATCCAGAGCCGCCGGAAAACTTGATTCCAAAATTATTTACATTACGTAATCTTAATTCCTCTGTCAGCAATTCCGCAGCAATCTTGCCGTATTCTATATATTTTGTGTCTATGTCAAGAAGCAAGTCCCATCCGATTCTCAGTTTGTTGAACTGCTCTTCATTCATCTCTGTTTTTATTTGCAGAGGGTCGTGCCATAATTCCTCTGAGCAATGAAATGATGTTGCTCCCCTTTCAGCAAGTGCAGAAACATCTGACTCATACTGCAGGGCATCAGGGCGCTTTCCAAATGAATCAATATATCTTGGAGAAACTTCCCTGTTAGGAGAGAATGAAACAAGGGCTTTTTGGATATCTCTTCTCCTGTAGTATCTTCTTGCAAGTTCCCTTATCCTCTCAATCTTGTCTGCCTCGGGCATTTTGGGATAGTTTTAAGTATTTTATCTCCTTATCAAGAACAGCTAAAATGGGTATAAAAGAATTATTAGTGTTAAGAATATTCATTTAAAGACAGCAAAAATAGGTATAAGAATTGCATATTCATTCAAAAACAGCAAAATGGGTATAAAAGAATTGCATATTTATTTAAAAACAGCTAAAATGAGCATAAAAGAAATATTAGTGTTAAGCGTCTTCATCTGTTTTATTGCTCTTTTCAGCAATAGCGCTCTTGCGGGGAATGAGGGTTATGTAAATATTGCTATTGCAGATGCGCCTCCGAGGATTCTGGGCATAGCTGTAAAGCCGGAAATTGCTTACAGTAACTCAGAAATATCCTGCGAGGCAGAGGTTTATGATGAAAATGCCAGTTCCTTGAGATTAGAATATGAATGGCATGTAAATGGAAAGGCAGTTTCAGGCAAGGAAAAGAAATTAACTGAAACAATTCAGGCAGGGGATGAAATTGAATGCAAGATTATTGCTGTTGACTTATACGGCAAGATAAGCGATGCAACAAGCAACATAATCAGAATACAGCCAAGGGGTTTATTGCAGGCAACGGGCTATGCAATAAGGAATGTTAATGATAAAGGGGAAGCAAGCAAGGGCTTGGCAGGCATAACAGCCCTTGCAGTTGTCCTAACTGCGGGTTTTGGTGTCAAAAGACTAAAGGATAAAATCAAGAAAAGATAAGCGAAATGCTCGTCACCGCGAAAATCTGCTGATTTTCGGGGCATAGGAAATCTAAAGATTTCCTCTGACATTAAAGATAGCTGTTTTCATATAGCATTTCTGACATAACAAAATTTAAAAGCATATAAGTGCTGTAAAAACTTAGATAAAGAGGGAGAAAAAAATGCTGGTTAAACTTGACGAGCCGAAGATATTGAATGATGCGGTTTCTATAATCTATCAGTTGGTTACTGAAGTAAGGGCAAAGGTAAGCAAGGAAGGATTGAGCATTATTGCTATTGACCCTGCGAATGTTGCCCTGGTTATGCTGAAACTGCCTGCATCTGCATTCTCGCAATTTAAGGTTGAAGAGGATGAAGAGGAGCTTGGGTTGGACCTTGAGGATTTAAAAGCGGTATTGGGAAGATGCGGGGCTGGAAGCAGTTTGATTATGGAAAAAGTGGATAATACACTAAAGCTCAGCATACAGGACAAGATAAAGAGGAGTTTCACACTCGCGCTGATTGATATTGATGCCGAGGAAAAAACTGTACCCCAGCTTGAATTCACGAGCAAGGTTGAAATTGATGCTTCTACACTTGCAGATGTCATAGAGGATGCGTCAGTGGTTGCAGATGCATGCACATTCATTACAAAAAAGAAGGATGAGGTTTTCATTGTTGAGGCAAAGGGAAATCTGAATTCTGCGAGGGCAGAGTTTTCAAGCGATGAGGTAAAGATAAATGCCGAGGATGCGAAGGCAAAATACTCTTTGGAGTACATGCAGAAATTCATGAAGGGGCAAAAGATAAGCGAAAAGGCAATACTCCAGTTCTCTGCGGATTATCCGTGCAGATTGGATTTCAAGGCAAAAAATCTTGAGATTGCATTTATCCTTGCGCCGAGGGTTGAGAACGAAGAGGATTAACTTCTTATTTTATCTAATTACCAAATTTAATCTATAAATTTTATGGTTTTTATCGCTAGCAAATTTGGCCTTTACAATGGGAGATTGTTTTGTTCATGGTGCCTTAACTCTTTTATCCAAACTTCTCTCTAAATTTATCCAAAATTCTCTGTTGTCTTTCCAGATATTCTTTGCTGTCTTTTAAGCACTCATCTACGGGAAATCTCTCATCCCAATTTTTATTTGCTTTTTTTTGGATTATCTCATCCAGATTTATGTCCTGAGAATTCGCGATTTTAAGTAAGATGATTACTGCATCAGCAAGTTCTTTTCCAAATTCTTCATTGTTTACCTTATTAGCAATTGCTTCACTTTTATAGCCATCTCTAAAAAGAATATGCCTGCCTATTTCTCCCATCTCTTCGATTAAGTGAGTGAATGTTTGGGAGAGAAAAGCAATATCCCACCCTCTTTTTTCATCTTCTTTCTTAATTTTTTCTTGCAACTCATTTATGTCCATTTTTATCTTCGCGATATTTTATAAATATCTATTTTCCTTAAGAGGCTAACTTCTTCTTCTGTTATGATATCCAGCCTTCTGACATTGCTTCGAATCTTTATATTAAAGCCCGACTGATTTTTAACTTTTTCGGTAGCTATCTGATTTTCTAATGCAATAGTTTGAACGCTTTCTCTACCAATAGAAAATATGCCATAATTAGTAATAAGAGTTATTCTTTTTTTAGGGCTTGAAATTAAACCGGGCGAAGTGATATAATCAACTCGATTAACGAGCCTTTTGGGCTCATGAAGCATAAAGATATATTCATCAGTTCCAAAAGAAGCGAAATCACAAGCTCCTCCGCTTCCAGGCAATCTTTTTGTTGGTTCCCCAGAAATAAAGGTCGAATTAACATTCCCCTCTTTATCAACTTGCGCACCGCTTATTCCAACTGTTTTGAGGATTTCTCTTTCTAATAATCCAAACGCGTCTGGCAAATCAAGAGGAAATTGAGCGTTTCTATAATTAATTATATCTGAAACTGAATGCGGAAGATGCTCTGGATTAGAATATATCGCTCCACTTTCAAAGCAAATTTGCAAATCAGGGTTGTATAATCTCTTAGCCATAATCGCAGATAAGACTGGAAAGCCGTGTCCTGCAAGAATTTCTCTTTCTTGGGCTATCGCTCTACATCCAATTATGCTAATTTTTTCTCCTTCTTTCAATTGCATTTTTAATTACCTCCTTGCAAAATGATAGATTCTTTTCTTTTGAACCTTTGCTATAAAGTTCCATGGTTTTGCTATCAACATCACATAGCGGATAATGTGAAGTTTGAGCAGAGCCTCCTGGCAGATGTAAGATATGCGAAATATAAATCCCAGATATAGTTGGATTTTCTATTTTATCAACTAGCTTTTCTGTGCTAATTATACTAGTTTTTGATGCTTTTGCTAATAGCTCATCTACTTTTGTTGCAGGAGGATGATAAATATACGCATTGCCTTTTCTATCGGCTTCCCCCACATGAATTAAGGAAATGTCGGGATTATAGCTTTTAATAGCAGCATATACATTATCTGAAAATGGAGAGTTAATAATTCTTATAAGATTATTACTCTTAGCCATATCTGAGTGGAGCATAGTCTTTGATGGAATATACTCGATTCCTAATGCTCCTGCTTGAAGAGCGAGAATTGTTGCATAAGTGCTTAACTCGACAGATTCTATCTCTTCTCTTTCACAAGCATCTCTAAAAAAGTAACATTGGCCAAAATTTTCTAATCCAGTATATGAGCTTATAATTCTCCCAACTTTTCCAGAGCCGATGAGTAAATCTGCTTCTAACGCAAGAGAAATTCCAAAAAGTTCTAAATCCTCCGCTTCTGATTCACAAATCTGTAAAACTAATTCTATTGGCTTTCTATGTAAATCAAATCCCCCTATTCCTATTTTTGATTTGCTTTTGATAAGCGCAGCGAAATCTGTAAGGTTTATAATTTTGCTCATTTTAAAAATTTCCCAGCTACAATTTCATCTACTCCTCGGAAGTAGGGCTCTCTAATTCTTGCTTCTGGCAAATAACCATGCTTAATGAAAAATAGCTGTGTTTGAATAGAGCAAGATGGAAAATGATGATATAACTTTCTTACATTTAGTTCTCTTGCATGGCTTTCAATTGATTCAAGCAAGGAGCTACCTGCCCCCTTAGATTGATATTCCGGAGTAATTAAAAATGGACTCAATTTTGCTGAGCCACCTCGCTTGGGGGCAAAAAGTCCTAGCCCAATCACTTCTCCACCAGATTTAACTATATGCATAATCCTAGGTTTAGCTGAATAATCTAAACCGCTTTCTTTGAATCTCTGATGAGCATTCACCATTCTTCGGACAAAATCTTCGTCTATTTCGCCATAATATGGGGGCATCATCCTAAGTACAACTCTTCGGATTTCATCAAAATCTTCAGATGAATACCGAGAAACAGCTATATCTTCTAACTTCTTTTCTGATTTTTTAGGAGGAATTATACTAGAAGTAGGTTTTCCTCTTTGAAAGAGTCTACCGATTATAATCTCTGGAGAGCCTTCTTTGTAAGGATCCTTTAATGAACCTTCGACTTCAAAGCCCCCTTTAAGTAAATCATATTTTATTGTCGAATAATCGATAAAAGCATCTGTACCATAAACTTTTCTTGCTCCGCTTTTTTCAAGCCTTTTTATAGCAAAATCATAGAGCATAGAGCCAATTCCCCCGCCTCTTGTTTTTGGGTTTACTATAAGCGCTTTTATTTTGCTTGAACCCCCTCTTTTCTTAACAAGGGAAACAAAGCCTAGCATATGGTTGCTTTCTTCTGCTACCCATAATTCAAAATCCTTGCTGTATAGCCCAAAAGGTTCTCCTTTTTCATTAGCTTCTATCATTGACTGCCCAAAGGAATCATCTATCTGATTGTAGTTTATTCCAATTGCATTATTACACATAGAAATGAGCTCTTCAGAGGAATGGTGGTTTTTGCTAAATCTATGCATTTCCACCATAGAAATAGCAGAGACTTTATTCTTTTTAAAGATTACTATTGTAATTACTATAAAATTAAGACATTTGGAGGCTTATCACTCTTCTCAGCTCTTCAGAAGCCTTGCAATAGCTCATAGGTGGATTGAAAAAAGTTTTAATTTCTAATAAATGAATGGGCTTAATATATCGCTTAGGAAAAATTACTTCAAATGCAATCGGATAGCCCCCAGATTCAAGATAAGGCATGACTTCTTCTATTGGATAACAAACTTTTTCCTTTGTTTTTTCCCAAACTTCTCGAGCTGTTCCTGTGATTATTCTACCAACAATAAACTCTCCTATAATCTCGCTGTCTGGCGCAGTCGCATAAAGAATAATCCTATCTCCCGTTTTAATCTTACTCTTTCTTCTCCTATATTCATATTTAGCCTTCCCAAAGAGCAGATTCAAACCATATTCTTTCTTTATGCTGAGAACATAATTTTCCATAAATTAATAACACTAGAATATTTTTTAAATCATTGCAATGCGCTCATTTCCTCTTCATCATCATCCTTTAGAGGTTAAGTAAGATTGAGGCCGATTTACAGGGGAATGCGATAAAGTAAGAGAGAAGAAGGTCTTTGTTCTTATTAATAATATTTAAATATCTAGTTTCATTTTCGCAATAATGCTAGATATCAGATTTATCCGTGAAAACCCCGACTTGGTAAAGGGGAACATAAAGAAGAAATTTCAGGATGAAAAGCTGAAACTTGTTGAAGAGGTAGTCCAGAAGGATGAGGAATGGCGGGCATTAAAGGGAAATCTTGATGCATTAAGGCACCAGAGGAATGTTATTTCCGAGGAGATAAACAAGGCAAAGAAACAAGGAAAGAATATTGATAATTTGATAAGAGAGGCGAAGGAGCTTCCCGAGAAGATAAGGGAAGGCGAGCAGAGGGAAGCAGTATTATCTGAAGAAATAAGGAAGATTATGTGGCAGATTCCTAATATAATTTCAAAGGAAACGCCGATTGGAAAGGACGCATCCAGGAACAAGGTTATAAAAAAATACGGAAAGATACCCAAGTTTAGTTTTCCTGTAAAAAATCATGTTGAGCTGACAGAAAAATTAGGAATAGCTGATTTTGATGCGTCTGCAAGGGTTTCCGGGAACGGGTTTTATTATCTGAAGAATGAGCTTGCATTGCTTAATCAATCATTAATCAGATTTGCTGTTGACTTTATGAAGAAAAAGGGTTATGAATATATTGAGACACCATTAATGCTTAATGAGAAATCGATTTATGCCTCTATGGACAAGGCGGCAATTGAAAATTCTGTTTATGCAGTCAATGGGGAGGATTTGAATATGATTGGAACAGCAGAGCAGTCTCTCCTGGCAATGCATTTTGGCAGGACATTTGATGAACAAGAGATTCCGAAAAAATATTTCTCCTATTCAATGTGCTTCAGGAAGGAGATAGGCGCGCATGGGATAAACGAGAAGGGCTTATGGCGAACGCACCAATTCAACAAGGTAGAGCAGTTTATTTTCTGCAAGCCAGAGGACTCAAGCAAGTTATACAACGAGCTTCTGAAAAATTCAGAGGAAATCCTGAAGGCATTAAAACTGCCATACAGGGTAATTGAGATTTGCTCAGGTGATTTGGCTGACTGGAAATACCGAAGCGCTGACTTGGAGGTTTACAGGCCGACAACAAAAGAGTATGGAGAGGTAATGTCTTTGAGCAACTGTACGGACTATCAGGCAAGAAAACTGGACATAAAGTATATTGACAAAAAGGGCAATAAGGCAGTTGTTCACACCCTTAATGACACTGCTCTTGCAACCTCGAGGATTTTGGTTGCATTGATAGAAAACAACCAGCAGAAAGACGGCTCAATAAAAATTCCTGCAGTTCTTCAAAAATATACCGGCTTCAAGAAGATTGAAATTAAGAAGCAAGGCAAAAAAGAGAAAAAAATAAAGAGCAAGAATCAAAAAAGAAAGAAATAGAAAGGTGTTATAATAATGTAACATATGTCAAAAAATATAAACGCTATAAAAATGACAAAGGGAAAAGAGTTTAAGGTTACGCCGTGGGAGGTTGAAGGGGAAATCGATTATGATAAATTAGTCAGGGAGTTTGGAATTTCCCCATTAAGAGAACTGCCTGATGTTTTTAACAGAAATTTGCTGTTCAGAAGGAAGATAGTTTTTGCCCATCGTGACATACAAAGAATTCTTGAAGCGGTAAAGGCAAAAAGGTCGTTTGTTATGATGACTGGCTTGATGCCGACAGGAAAATTCCATATAGGGCATATGCTTCTCGCGCAGCAGATAATCTTTTATCAGAATTTGGGCGCTAAGATATACCTTGCTGTTGCAGATGTTGAGGCATATCATGCAAGAGGGCAAAACTTGGAAGAGAGCAGAAAAATTGCGGTTGAGCAGTATATAACAAATTACATTGCACTTGGCTTAAAACAAAACAATTGTGATATTTACTTCCAAAGCGCGAGGTCAGATAACCCAAAAAAATCAAATGCCTATTACCTCCTGCAGAACCTTCTTGCAAAAAATGCAACTTTCAATGAATTCAAGGCAGTTTACGGGGAAATAAGCCCCGGAAAGATGATTTCATCATTATTGCAGGCGGCAGATATGCTGCATCCACAATTGCCGGAATTTGAAGGAACAATTCCTGTTTTAGTGCCAATAGGAATTGATCAGGATCCTCATATAAGATTAGCGAGAGATATAAGCCAGAGAGTCAAGGACTACAAATTTATCCAATTAAGCTCTACTTATCATTTATTTGCCAAGGGATTAGGCGGCGGGAAGATGTCTTCTTCAGACCCGCTTTCATATATCGCACTTACAGATACGCCAGAAGAAGCCGAGAGAAAAATCAAGAAATACGCATTTTCTGGCGGGCAACCCACAATAGAGGAGCACAGAAAAAAGGGCGGCAATCCTGATATTGATGTTTCTTACCAGTACCTGAAAATGTTCTTTGAGCCGGATGACAAGAAGCTTCAGCAGATTCACGATGACTACAAATCAGGAAAAATGCTCACCTCTGAACTGAAAGAAATCCTGATAGAAAAGATAAACAAATTTTTGAAAAATCATCAAGAGGAAAGGGAAAAGGCAAAGAAGATTCTTGATAAGTTTATCTTAAGGGATTAGTATTTCCAAGGCACCTTTTCGGGGGTTACAGCCAATTTTTGAAATAGTTAATTTTATTAAATATAGATTATTAGGTAGTTTATGAAACAAGAGAGGAGTGTTTTGCTGTTTCTTTTAGTTTTATTGCCAATATTATTAAGCATCTCTATTATTTCTGCTGCCTCTGGCTCAATTAATACTGAAATGCAGAAAATAACCCATTACGCCGAGGAATACGAAACAGGCAATATAAATTATGCCCAGTTTATGGTTTATTTGAGTTCTGTGAGAGAAAATTTGAACGAAATCCTTGGCGCAACTGAAAGGCAGGAAGGCGGGCTTTTGAAGCAGGAGCAGATAAAAAATGCTTTGGGCAGCCCTGATGAAGAAACAAAATGGGTCTGGGTTGAAAATGAGCAGCGCGAAATAAGGTTGGATTATTCTGTTCCTGTCTGGAAGAAAATAGTTTTTGACGGCAAAAAAATCCAGATTAGGCTTGGGGCATTTCCCTCAATTTTCGAGAAAGAAAATGGCAGCATACTGATTTACAGGCTGAATCCCGAGGTTGAGTTCAAAAAGCCAGAGGAGCAATTGGATATAAACGGAAAGATAGGAAATATAAAATCCCTCGCTGGAATTTTTGATTCTAATCCCTCAAGGGGGAATGGCGAGGCTCTTGCAAAAGAGAGCGTAAATGCAGAAAAGGCTTTTGAGGAATATTTCAGAAGAGGCTCTGGAAATTGCGAGGACATAATGAAAGGAATTTTCGGTGCTGAAAATCAGAGGGCTTCAGAAAAATTGCTTGTTCAAGAGATTGATTTTTACAGCGGAGACACATTTGAAGTGAAATTGCGTTTAGAAATGTGTGATGATTGTGAATGGAAATGGATTAATCTTGACAGCTGGCTTGAAAGAAGGGGGCAGGGAGGGGGGATTGAGGAGGAAGAGGCAGAAATGCTCTCCCCAGAAAAATTTGAGGGCATGGGCAACGATGAATTCGAAAGTGAAATTACGATGCTGCTTGATGATTACAAAAAAGTCGCTGGCGAGGGTGACTTTAAAAGGATGCAGGGATTAAAGCAGATGTTCTGGATGCTAAATGATGCATGGAATAAAAAATCAAATGATGTCTGGAAAGAGGTTGATAAGAAATTTGTGTCAAAGCAGCAAACCCTCCAGGGCAAGGAGCTTGAGGAATACTATCAAAATTACGGCTGGATAAAAGAGGAGCAGGAAAAGAGAAGGTTAGTGAAAGAACTGATAAGCAGGAATTACAATGACAGGAAAGACTTCTATCTGAAGCTGTTTGAGGGCTATGGGAAAAAAGAGTATTATTATGAGCAGATACAATTTGAGAAAAGGCTTGTTGAAAAATTCAAGGAATTCGGGAAAGAAGTCTGCAATAATAATGCAGATGACAACAGCAATGGGCAGGTTGATTGCGGTGACTCGCAATGCGGGGGAAAGTTTTGCGGGGAAACAGGGGTTGAATTTGTTGCAGGGAATGAAACAATCAGGGAAAAGAGAAAGATGTATTGCATACTTGGAACATGCCAAGCCAAGGAAGAGGAGATTATAAGGCAAAAAGCGAGCATCTGCGGGAATCATATATGCGAGGGAAATGAAACTCTTGAAAGCTGCTCTGAAGATTGCTCTCTGTGTCCTAAATATCCTCCAATAAAATGTTCAGGAAATGTCATTTTCAAGGGCAAGGATGAGAAGGGCTGCCCTCTTGAGCCAGTATGCATAAACGAGACAAGATCATGCGAAAGGAATGAAGATTGCGTGCAGCCGTTATGCGGAATAGCAGAATGCATCAAGGGAACTTGCCAGACAACTGATTTGACAGCATGCAGGGAGCCCGAATGTGCTGATGGCGATGAAAAAATAATTGACTGCAAGGGGGGTGAAAAATTAGTTACTGCAAAATGTATTGATGGATTGTGGAAAAATCTGCCGATTATATTTGTTGAATGCGAGGCAGGTGAAGAAAAGAACATCACAAGCCCAGAGCCAATAACTAATCTGACAGAACCAATCAAAATACCAGAGCCACAACCTGAACCCATTCCCGAGCCAATCCCTCCAATCAATATTCCTGAACCAATAGCAGGGAATGAATGCACCTTAAAAGAGGATTGCGGGGGAGAAAATGATGTATGCAGCAATGGGAAATGTGTCACACTTCCTGAAGTAATTGAAGAGCCACCACAAGAAGAAATAATTAGAGAAGAAACTCCAGAGGAAAGGGAGCAAACTGAAGAAGCAGAGCCCGAGAGGGAGATTGTTATAGAAGAACCTCAAGAAATAACAGAGCCAGCACCT